>Ga0209345_10002646_pt1 | contig 19464 bp, 11 predicted proteins | sample Cruoilmetagenom7_FD_187294 | JGI IMG/M metagenome (GOLD analysis project Ga0209345, IMG submission 187294) | Oil polluted marine microbial communities from Coal Oil Point, Santa Barbara, California, USA - Sample 7 (SPAdes) (version 2) | ecosystem: Environmental > Aquatic > Marine > Oil seeps ... | reverse complement strand
GTGAAAAATAAAATTTTATCTGAAATATCCTTTGGAGGTGGAGCAATTAATGATTCATTAATGCATATTTCAAATAGTAATTTACCTTTTGGCGGAGTTGGTTCTAGTGGATTTGGAAGTTACCATGGAGAAGCTGGTTTTCAGTGTTTTTCACATTATAAAAGTATACTAGATAAACCAACCTGGTTAGAATTTCCATTAAAATATTCTCCAATTTCTTCAAGAAAATTAAAAGCAATAAAGAGCGTCTTTAAATTATAAACACTCTACATATTTTATTCACGATTGCTTTACACCAAAAAATAAGTTAACTTCGTTTTTTGTACCCTTAATTTAAATTAAGTCAATGGCAACAAGAAACTACGAAGGAAAGAGGTTTGAAGATGATTCTGTATTTAAAACTGTAGATGCTCTTACCGTTGAAGAAGCCTTACAAATTAATATTAATGGGTCTCCATTTACAGTTTCTATGCGTACGCCTGGCAATGATATTTCATTGGTTAGAGGAATGCTTCATTCTGAAGGAATTATTAAAAATGCGAACTACAATTTTAATCTAGTTTTAAAGAAAGAAAACGAAAGAGGCATTGTTACTATTGTTGAATTAACGATTCCTGAAGAAGAATTAGGTGAGGGTTATTCAAATAGTAGAAGTCTGTTGTCTGTTTCATCATGCGGAATCTGTGGTAGAACAGAATTAGGCGATATTGATTTTACGGGACAATCAATAGAAGATGACGAAAAAGTAGATAATGAATTAATCAATTCATTATTTAAGAAAATGAAAAAACATCAATTTGATTTCCATCAATCAGGTGGAACTCATGCAGCTGCTACCTTTACACGAGATGGAAAACTACTAAGCACAAAGGAAGATATTGGAAGGCATAATGCTGTAGATAAAGTGATAGGAGATTTAATTATAGCTAAAGAATTAAAAAAAGCGACTATTATGACGGTAAGTGGTAGAGTTTCTTATGAGATTATTATAAAATGTTTTAAGGCTAATATCCCGTTTTTAGCTGCAGTTTCAGCACCTTCATCATTAGCAGTAGATTATGCAAAGGAATTAGGAATTACATTATTCGGATTTTGTAGAAATGGTAGAATTACCTGTTATTCAAATCCACAACGAACCAAATTAAAAAAACCTTCTCTTCCTTCAGAAAAAGGAATTGAGAACAAAGCAAGTTAAATTATATATGTCCAAAAATTTAAGTGAATTATCCAGTAAAAAAGGATTAGAATATAACCTTTTTAATAAAATGGGCGAACTTGCTCAAGAAACAGGAACCATATCTGATGAAGAATTAAAAAAACTATCTGATGAATTTCTAATAGGTAACGCTACTGCTTTTGGTACTGCTTCTTTTTACGATTTTTTGAAACCTGAAAATAAAGGTAAAAAAGCATATGTGTGTAATGGTTCTGCATGTTTGTGTGCAGGTACACAAGAGCAAGTATATGATGAGTTAGAAGAACATTTAGATGCTTCAGAAATTGGACATATGACCTGTTTAGGTAGATGCCATGAAAATGGTGCATTTCAATATAAAGGAAAAAATTATTCAGCTAAATCTTCAGTAGAGATCTCTCAAATCATTAAATATGAGATGATGGATCACAATGATAATTATAGTGTGAAGTCCTCTTGTACTAGAGCTTTAACTAGTGAGTTTGAAGGCTATGATTTTCTGAAAAGTTTATTGCAAAAAACATTAAATAGAACGTCGGAAGAATGCCTTACAGAAGTGCAAAACTCACAATTAAGAGGTCGTGGAGGAGCAGGATTCCCAATGGGTATAAAACTGAAAAGTGCAAAGGATACTCCTTCAGATATACGATATGTAATTTGTAATGCAGATGAAGGTGACCCAGGAGCGTTTTCAGATAGATATTTAATGGAAAAGCAACCCTTTATGGTGTTGTTTGGTATGATTGCAGCAGGGTATGCGATGAATTCAAATTGGGGAATATTATACATTCGAGCTGAATATCCAGATTCGCCAATCATTATTCAAGAGGCTATTGATAAAATGACTGAATTAGGTTTAGTTGGTGAAAATATTTTAGGAAGTGGATTCGATTTTCATTTCAAAATCATTAGAGCACAAGGATCTTATATTTGTGGAGAAGAAACCGCTTTAATAAATTCTATTGAAGGACAACGTCCAGAAGTAAGAATTCGCCCTCCATATCCTACACAAGAGGGATTGTTTGGAAAGCCTACCGTTGTAAATAACGTAGAAACATTAGCAGCTTTATATTATATTTTAAAAACTTCAGGAGAAGAGTATGCTAAATTAGGAACTGAAAAATCAAAAGGAACAAAACTTATTTCATTGGACGGATTTTTTCACAATCCCGGAATATATGAAATAGAAATGGGAACCTCTTTGGATACAGTAATTAATGAATTAGGCGGTGGATTTAATGCTCCTGTAAAAGCGTTTCATACAGGTGGTCCTTTAGGAGGAATTGTTCCTGTTCACAAAATAGATGAGTTAAGTGTAGATTTTGAATCTTTTGCAAATGCAGGTTTTCTTTTAGGTCACGCAACTATAGTTTGTATTCCAGAAGAATTTCCTATGATCGAATATATAGAGCATTTATTCGAGTTTACTTCGTTTGAGAGCTGTGGGAAATGTTTCCCTTGCCGATTAGGATCTAAAAGAGGTCAAGAGCTTCTTATAAAAGCGAGAACAGAAGAAGATTATAAAATTGACTATCAGTTGTTTAACGATTTACTAGATACATTAGAACAAGGGTCATTATGTGCATTAGGAGGGGGATTACCACTTCCTGTAAAAAATGCCTTGATGTATTTTGAAGATGAATTAAAAGAGTATTTTAAAAAATCGTAACCTGCTAAAAAAGAAATAGATGAAAGTTGCTTATATAGATAATAAACCTTACGAAATTGAAAGTGGAGAAACGATATTAACGTTCATGAAACGGTATATGGGTGAAAAACCTGTACCTACTTTATGTGATGCACCAAATTTAGACCCATTTGGTTCATGTAGAGTTTGTAGTGTAGATGTTGCATTAGAAGAAGGAGGAAAAACAAAAGCAATGGCTTCATGTCATTCTCCTATTTCTGAAGGAATGTATATTCAACCACATACACCTAATATTCAGAAACTAAGAAAAAATATAATTGAGTTAGTAATTTCCGATCATCCTCTTTTATGTTTAACCTGTGAGGTAAGTGGTAATTGTGAATTACAAGATGTTGCAGCTACAGTAGGGTTAAGAGATGTTCGTTATCCAGAAGGAGCCAATCACTTGGATACTCCAAAAGATTTGTCACATCCCTATATGACTTCAGATTTATCAAAATGTATCAACTGTTATCGATGTATTAGAGCTTGTGATGAAGTACAAGGTGAATTTGTCTTGAGCATGGGAGGTAGAGGGTTTGATACTACCATTATAAAGGGGCTGGATCAATCCTTTATGGATTCAGACTGTGTTAGTTGTGGAGCATGTTCTCAAGCTTGTCCAACTTCAGCTATTTCAGATATTTTTCAATCAAAAGGAGTTACCGCTACAGATACCACCCGTACAATTTGCACCTATTGTGGAGTTGGTTGTAATCTTGAAGTTTCAACAAGCAACGGTGAAATATTGAGTATTCAAGCACCTTATGATGCAGAAGTGAATCAAGGACATACGTGTATTAAAGGTCGTTATGCCTTTAAATTTTATAACCATCAAGATCGTTTGGATTCTCCAATGATAAAAAGAAATGGTGATTTTGAGAAAGTATCTTGGGATGAAGCATATGAGTATATCGCTACAAAGCTTACAGGATATAAAGATGAATTTGGTTCCGATTCAATTGCAGGAATTTCTTCAGCACGTTGTACAAATGAAGAAAATTATTTAATGCAAAAATTTATTAGAACCGTAATTGGAACTAATAATATTGACGGTTGTGCTCGTGTTTGTCATTCGCCAACAGCTTTAGGAATGCAACGTACTTTTGGTACAGGAGCAGCAACAAATTCTATAGATGATTTAAAAGATACAAATTGTATCATGGTAATTGGAGCTAATCCTACCGATGCACATCCAGTTACTGGAGCAAAGCTGAAACAATTTGCTATGAAAGCAGATAATGTTTCTATTGTAATTGATCCTAGAAGAACAGAGTTGGCAAGATATGCAACACATCATTTAGCTTTACGCCCAGGTACAAATGTGGCATTACTAAATATGATGATGTATTATATCATTACTGAAAATATTGGAGATGATTCATTTATTGAAAATAGAACTGAAGGTTTTGAAGCATTTAAAGAGGAAATATTAAATATCGATATCGATGCGCTTGAAGAAGTTACAGGAGTAGATAGAAATCAAGTAAAAGCATCTGCGTATGCATATGCAACAGCACCTAATGCAATGTCTTTTCACGGTTTAGGAGTTACGGAGCATTCGCAAGGAACTTTTACGGTAATGCAAATAGCAGATTTAGCCTTATTAACAGGAAATATAGGTAGAAGAGGAGTAGGTGTGAATCCGTTAAGAGGTCAAAATAATGTGCAAGGAAGTGCAGATATGGGAGTTCAACCACATCAAGGTGCTGGATATTTAGATGTTACCAATGATGAGGTGAATAAAAAATACAATGAATTTTATGGAGTTGAGGTACCTAAAGAAATAGGATATAAAATTCCAGAAATGTTTGATGCAGCTTTAGAGGGAAAATTAAAAGCATTATGGGTGATTGGTGAAGATATTGTACAAACAGATCCAAATACTAAAAAAGTAATTAAAGCCATGGAAGCAACAGATCTTGTAATTGTACAAGAGTTGTTTATGACTGAAACTGCTAAATATGCAGATGTTATATTACCTGGAGCATCTTTCCTTGAAAAAAGTGGAACATTTACAAATGGTGAACGTAGAGTACAAGCGGTTCGACAAGTAGTGGACCCAATCCCTGGAAGTAAACCAGATGGGCAAATTATAGTGGATATTATGAATAAAATGGGATATGCACAAGCAGATTATACACCTGATGGAATGTTAGAAGAGATTTCTCAAATTGTTCCGTTTTTTGCAGGTATTTCATGGGATCGATTAGGAAAGAATGGTATGCAATGGCCCGTTGCAAAAGATGGAACTGAAACTCAGATTTTGCATACAGTAGATTTTAAAAGAGGAAAAGGATATTTTGAGTTTAATGCTTGGGAAGAAACCCAAGAGTTGGTTTCTCATGCTAAAGAATTTCCTTATATATTAACAACCAATCGTGAGTTAGAGCATTACAATTGTGGAGCTATGACTCGTAGAACTGCAAATGAAGAAATTCTTCAAGATGATTATTTAATGATCAATCCAGACGATGCAGTTGAAAACTTAATCAATGATGGTGATTATGTTTGCTTAGAATCACCAAGAGGAAAAGTAGATGTAAAAGCCCGTATCACTGATGAGGTGAAAAAAGGTGTGTTGAGTACTACGTTTCATTTCCCAGAAATTATGATCAATAATTTAACGGGCGATGTGCATGATTCTGAAGCAATGTGTCCAGAATATAAGGTCGTTGCTGTTCGTCTTAGAAGAAGCAAGGGAAAATTTAAACAAGTGTTAGCTGATAAATAATATGAAGATTAAGAAAATTATTAAATACGTATTCTTCGTATTTTTATTGGTTGTAGTTTATTTTGCATTCACTACCTATCCTAAATTAGATTTGGTGAGTGGGTTTTCTTCGAAAAGTGTAGCCTCACATTTATTTATTGCTGATCGTTCACAAGAATATACAGAAGCTGAAGATAACAACTTACCTTCTATTGGACTAGCCACTAATGAAGTTCATGCAAATGAAAAATATGTAATTTCAAATGCCTTCGGAATAAAAGAAAGGAAAGCCTTGTATCGAAAAGGGTTGGGGACAGTGTTACTACCAGAAGATGCTTCCGAAGAAGACCTTTTTAAAGAAATTCCTTTCAGAAATAAAACAAAATCAAACTTACCTTATCCATATGGTGATTTACCTCAAAAGGATACTATTTTTGAAAATGTAGATTATACTTTATTAAAGAAAAATGTACATGATGCTTTTGTTGATACTGAAGTGAAATCTCAAAAAACACGTTCAGTTTTAGTCGTATATAAGGATCAAATTATTGCTGAAGAATATGGTGAAGACTTTAATAAAGAATCTGTTTTATTAGGTTGGTCTATGACAAAAAGTATTACTAGTGCTGTGCTAGGAATTCTTGAAAAGCAAGGAAAAGTAACTTTAGATCAAACAAGTTTATTTCCAGAATGGGAACAAGATGAAAGAGCCAACATTAGCTTAAAGAATTTGTTAAATATGAATAGTGGATTGGCTTGGGAAGAAGACTATTCAAAAATTAGTGACGTTACAGAAATGCTTTTTTTAACACCAGATATGAGTGAAATTCAGAAGGCAAAAGAGTTAGGCGGAACTCCAAACAACTCATGGAATTATTCTTCTGGAACTAGTAATTTATTAAGTGGATTTATACGTGATCAATTTTCTAATCAGCAAGAATACTTAGATTTTTGGTACAACAAACTAATAGATAAAATTGGCATGCATTCTATGTTGTTGGAAACAGATTTTGCAGGTAATTACGTTGGTAGTTCATACGGTTGGGCAACAACAAGAGACTGGGCTAAATTCGGATTGTTGTATTTACATGATGGAAATTGGAATGGAGAACAACTTATCAATACATCTTGGGTAGAATTCACAAAAAAACCAACTCAAGGTTCAGAAGGTGTGTATGGCGGGCATTTTTGGTTAAATGCTGGAGGAAAATATCCTGATGTTCCAAAAGACCTATATTCTTGTAACGGATTTCAAGGACAGTTTGTATTTATAATTCCTTCAAAAGATTTAGTGGTAGTTCGAACTGGTTTAAGGAACGACCCAGATTTTGATATAAATGATTTTCTAAGCGGAATTATCTCAAGTATTCAATAAATTTAAAATAGTATCTTGCTATTTTAATATTAAAGTGATTAAAAATTATATATATGAAGAAATTTTACATTTTAGTTATAGCTTTATTTAGTGTTGCAAGTTATGCACAAACAGTAACAGCAACTATTGGTTATCAGGGATATGAAGAAACTCAAGAATATTTTGGTCAAGGTGAATATGAAATATTTTTAGATAATGTTGATGGAATTTTAGATAAACCGATTTTAATTTTAGATGGATTTGATCCAGGAGATGCTAGAGACATACCAACATTGTATAGTATATTAGACTTTGTAGGTGGAAATTTAGCAGATATATTAAGAGATCAAGGTTATGATATTGTGATAATGAATTCTCCATTATATAATACAGATGGATTAGATATTGATGGAGGTTCAGATTATATTCAAAGAAATGCAATGGTTTTTACTGAATTAATTCAATTAATAAATGCTCAAAAAGTTGGAAGTGAAGAATTAGTAGTTATCGGACCAAGTATGGGAGGCCTTATCGCAAGATATGCACTTTCTTATATGGAGCAAAATTCTTTGACTCATGATACTCGTTTGTTTATATCTTTTGATGCACCTCATTTAGGAGCTAATATTCCAATTAGTTTTCAATATTTATTAAACTATTTTGCAAAAGGAGAAGGTGAAGCAGATGCTCAAGCTATTTTAGATAGTATGTTAAATACGCCAGCAGCAAAAGAAATGTTAGTGGATCATTATTTAGGTCATTTAGCCACTGGATCTGAATTTGAACAAGATCCTTCGTTATTATTACCCGTTGGAGCTCCTAATTTTAGAGAAGCTTTTCAAACTGAATTAGATGACTTGGGGTTTCCAAATGATGTTAGAAATGTAAGTATGATTAACGGAAGTGGGTCTTCAATGATGACAGGTACACCAGGAGCGACAATAATTAGTACAACACTTGATTTAGGAAGTTTTATAACTGTAGATATTGATTTAAAATTTACACCCGATGCTGGACAATCAGATTTAATTACAGGTTTTCAATCTTATTTTGTTGGAATTCCAGTAAATACCTTTATTGCAGATGCAGAATCTCCAGCTGAAAGTGCTGGTTTCGATAGTACACCAGGAGGGACTAGTGAATTGAGTGGTGATTTAGAAAGTGATAACCCTATTATTATAGCATTATTGGCTGCTTTAGAGCAAGATTCTTTTTCGTTTGTACCTACTTTAAGTTCGTTAGCAATAGACAATGAAAGTGATTGGTATGCAAGCCCAGATATTGGAGGTATCCATAATTCTCCTTTTGTTAATACTTATATTCCAAATGATAATCAATTGCATTTAACATTAAATGAATTTAATATTGAATTTGCTTTGGAAGAAATTTTAGGTGGTGTGATTGGAGTTGAAGATTTTGCTTATAACAATAAATATATTTTAGCTGAAAACCCTGTTTGGGAAAACATTCATTTAAAATTGAACCCTTTATTAAATTATGAAAATGTAAACATTTCTGTGTATAATACCTCTGGACAATTGGTGCTTTCTGAAAAGTTTCAAAACCCATCTGAAGTAATTGTATTAAACCATAATTTAAGTTCAGGAATGTATATTTTAAATATTTCAGACAAGGAACAAGTTTATAATATTAAAATGGTAGTAAAATAGTTTTTATTAAATATCTACCTTTATTATTATTGTTTTAAAAATTTAGAGGCTATAACATCTTTGTTTCAATCTTAAAATAGCTTAATTTTGTAGTTCTTTAAAAACCAAAATTATGCTGTCTGAAAATATTGAAAGTGCTTTAAACAAGCAGATTAGAATTGAAGCTGAATCTTCACAAATTTATTTGTCAATGGCTTGTTGGGCAGAATCTCAAGGGTTTGAAGGGGTTGCAGAATTTATGTTTGCTCAAGCTGATGAAGAACGTGAGCATATGTTACGTTTATTAAAATATTTGATTGAACGTGGAGGGAAAGCAATTGTTTCAGAATTAAGCAAGCCAACTACAGAGTACACTTCTCCTAAAAAAATGTTTGAAGAAGTTTTAGAACATGAAGTGTTTGTTTCAAATTCAATTAACGATTTAGTATCTATTACTTTTGACGAAAAAGATTTTGCTACACATAATTTCTTACAATGGTACGTTGCTGAACAGATTGAAGAAGAAGCAACTGCCAGAACTATTTTAGATAAAATTAATCTGATTGGTGATGAAAAAAGTGGTTTTTATCTGTTTGATAAAGATGTAAAATCTTTGATAGCTAAAAAACCTGCTCAATAATTTATAGTTTTCTACTATAAGTTTAACTGTTGTTTTTTCTAAACATACTTGGAGATATGTCGTATGCTTTTTTAAATGTTTTAGAGAAATAAGAGATATCTTGATACCCAATTTCATACGCAATTTCACTAATAGTTAAGTTTGTGCTTTCTAACAATTCTTTTGCTTTTTCTACTCGTATATGATTAAAATACTCGGTAATTGACATTCCAGTTAGCGCTTTTATTTTTCTATGCAATTGTGTGCGGCTAGTAAAAAGTTCTTTGGAAATATCATCGGCACTTAACTTTAGGTTTTTATTTAATGCAATCTGTTGAATTTTATTAATAAAATCCACATCTAATTGATTATAATTTTTAGTGTTATCAGGGAGTTTTAGAAGCTTCTTATAATAATCTACTTGTTGTTTTTTCTTATTGATAAGGTTTTCAATAATAGCTAGTAATTCTTGATTATTAAATGGTTTATTTAAATATGCATCTACTCCTAATTTGTACCCTTTTAATTTGTCATTTATCTCAACTTTAGCAGTAATCATTATAAAGGGTAGGTGAGAGGTTTCTAATTGACTTTTTATATGTTTGCAAAATTCAAAACCATCCATTACTGGCATCATGACATCACTAATTATAAAATCTATCTTTCTTGATTTTGCAATTTCTAATCCTTTCTTTCCATTATGAGCCAAATGAATGTGGTAATGATCACTCAATAATTCATTTAAATAATCTCTAACTCTTTTATTGTCTTCAACTAATAAAATGGAATACTTTTTTTCATGATTTTGAGAATCATCCTCATCGAAATAATCATTTATTTCGTCTGTAAAAGGTAGTTTGTACTCTAATGTTTGTAAGGTTGTCACTTTATTAGTTATCGGTAATATTAATGTAAAAGTACTTCCTTCTCCTAATACGCTTTCTACTTGAATAGTACCATTCAGTAACTCTGTTAACTCTTTGGTTAAAGCCATTCCAATACCGTTGCCTATATTATTTTCATTATCGAAGGTCATAAAATATCGATCGAAAATTTGAGGAAGATGTTCTTGCGAAATTCCTTTTCCAGAATCAGATATTTTAAGGATTGCGTTCTTTTTATCTTCTGAAAGATGTAATGATATAATGATTGTTCCTTGTGGAGGAGTAAATTTTATTGCGTTTGAAACAATGTTATTTATAATTTTTTGAAGTTTATCATCATCGATATCCATAGTTAAATGGTCAACTTCAGAATTAAAAATAATTTTTTGCTGCTTAGATATTGCATACGATTTATAAAATGAAATGCATTCTTTTACAAATTCAATTAAATCTCCATTCTTATAAACAGTATCAAGTTTTTGAGAATCTAGGGATACAAGATCTAACATCTGATTAACAAGATGAAGTAACTGATTACTGCTTTGTTTAATACCTGATAGTTTATTTTCATTTTTAGAAGCAACGGCCTTTGTGTCTAGTAATGAATCTGTCAAGCCATTAATAATAGTTAATGGAGTTCTAAATTCATGAGAGATATTAGCATACATTCTCGACTTTACGGTATCAAATTCCTTCGTCCTTTTTATTTCAGCTCTAGTTAAACGTTGCCTTAATAATAAACTATAAATAGTGAAAAGAATTGAACAAATTATTAAGGTATAGAAAATATAAGCCCACCAAGTTAAATGCCAGGGAGGAGTGATTTTTAAATTAATAGTATTTATATCTTCCTTTTCATGTGATTCTCCAAATGAGTATAAAGCTTTAAATTTTAAAGAATGATTTCCATAAGGGATGTTCGAAAAATAAGCAGTTTGAAGGTCTGTGGTACGCCATTCTTTGTCATCTAATGAATATGCATATTGTATTTTATCACTATGTTTAAAATCTAAGTTTGAAAATCGGATTGAAAAATCATTTTCAGAATGTGAAAGATTAAGATCACCATAATATGGGGATGAAAAAGAAGATAATGGTTTCAGAGATTCTCTATTTTGGATATTAAAGTTTGAAATTTGAGAATCATATTTTTTAGATAATACAACAGTTTCATTTAAATTTATTTGCTGAACCCCTTTTTCACTTCCAAGAAACATATCATTGTTTATTTCATCATAAAACCCTGAAGAAAATAAAAAAGCATTAGTGGCTAAACCATCTACAATAGTGTAATTAGAGAATTTTTTTTCAGATAGATTATATTTATAAATGCCATTACTAATGGTAGTAATCCAAAGGTTGTTTTCATTATCACTTCTTATGGTCATTATTTTTTTATCAAATAGATCAGCACCATTTCGTAATCGATTAAAATTATTTTGTTCTTCATTAAACTTAAAAGCACCAGAGTCTGAACCAAACCAAATGTTTCCATCTCTATCTTCATCTAGAGTTAATAATACATCTGAAGAAATACTATGTAAATCATTCTTGTTATTCACAAAATTTATTAATGGTAACTCATCTAATTCATCGATATTTAAGTTAGAAACATCATTTAATAGATACAAACCATAAGCAGCTGTAACAAACCATAAGCGATCTTTAGAGTCGATAAACATTTGAACGATTTTCGCTTCATTATTATTTAATTTGTTTTTTATTTTAAAAAATTTTGGTTCAGAATTATTTTGATTTAAAACATAAATACCATTCCAGCTTCCTATCCATACTCTATTTTTATTGTCTTGTTCTAAGCCTAAAATTCGTAAAACATCATTTTTTTCACCTTTTAAAATTATAGGTTTTTGAATTACACCGTTTTTTATTTTGAAAATCTCACCATTTACAGTTCCAGCCCATAAAACTCCATTAAATTCACGAAGTGAGTTTATATCTTCATCTAAAAGTTTATGATGACCTTTGCTATCAATCATAAATAGTCCATTTATTCCACCGATATAAAGTTTGTCTTCATATTTTGAGATTCGTCTTGCATGATAAGGAATAGGCTTTTTTTGAAATGCCTTTTGAATACTTTTTTCTTTAAATAAACCATTTGTAGTACCAACCCATAGTTGGTCTTGCTTGTCTATAAATAAATCATTAATACTACTAATTTCTGAAGACGATGAAATGATTTTTCTCTGAAGAGTAAACGTTTTTAAATCTAAATGATAAATATTGTCATTTGATGCTACATAGTTTAATTCTCCTTTTTTTGCAAAGTGGAGTAAAGGGTCAGGTTGCTTAATTTTCTTAACAATCGTTTGATCTGCGTAATAAATAAGGCTTTTTTCGGTTCCAATAATTAAACCATGTTCTAATGGACTTAACATCGTTATATTATTTTCAAACTGATGCTTTGAAGTTATTTTTTGTCTTTTTATATTATACTCATAAAGAGAATCTTTTTTTGAAACCCATAATGAGTTTCCTAAAATTGCAATTTTACTTTTTGATCGACCCACCTTAATTTTGGTAAAAGCGTCAGTTTCCTTCTTATAAATAAATACACCCTCGTCACAAACTATTGCTAGATTCCCATCAGAAAAGACTTCTATAGAGGAAACAAAATAGAAATTTGCATTTTTATCTTTTGCGTAGTTTTTGAAACTCATTTCTTTTGGAGAAAAAAGACTTAAACCACCTCCTTGTGTTGCTAACCAATAATTATTGTTTGAAGTAATTGCAATATCATTAATTAGATTGGCAGGTAGAGAATTTGAATCTTCTGGAGAGTTTCTAAGAATGTCGAAGGTATATCCATCATATCGATTAAGCCCATCTTCTGTTCCAATCCACATAAAACCAAGTTCGTCTTGTGAAATAGAATAAATCCATTTATTAGAAACTCCCTTATCAACCTTATTTAATATAAGATTCATTTCTCCTTGAGCTAGAATGTTAAAACCACACATTAGGCTTAAAACTAAAACCCAAACATCACGATATCTGAAAATTATATTCAACATTTCTTTGGAAAATAAAATAGACTGCTATTTAAAGATAGATAAAACATTACGCTAATATCCTATATAATTTTAGATTTTTTGAATCTAACATCCTCATTTTTTACTTAATATATGATTTTGAAACAATAATCATAAAGATTGGAACAATATTCATAAGCAGCTATTAAGTACTATAATAATTTTGTTTTATCCCTTTCTTACATTATTAATTTAAATAAAAAACTATGAAAAAATTACTTCAAATTTTATTCTTCTGTCTTATTTACGAATCAATGATTGGTCAAATTAATTTCAATACTGAAGCTAATTTAGACTACAATCAAATACCCGAACGATCTGAAACTTTAAATCTATTATACGATCAAGCAAGATTTTTAGAAAATAATGGAACGCCATTAGAAATTGAAAAAAATAGATTAGCAATTAAAAATGAATGGAACAATATTGATCCTGAAATTGCTGCTTTATATAAACCTATTCAAATTAATTTAGCAGAGGAAGAACTAAAAAAGTTCATTCCTAAAAAAAGTTCAATTTCTACACATTCTTCTCCTACAAATAGAAACTGGGGAGATGATCTTTTAATTCATGAGGGTTTTATTAGCGGATTAGATATGGTCGTTGGTGAAAATGGAGATATATACGTTGTAGGCTACTATAATGATTTAATACCTGCAAATGGAGCTTCAATTTTTATTTACAAGTCTATAGATAATGGAGCATCCTTTTCACTATTCGATGAAACAACAATTCCTAATATAAGCTATGAAAAAATGCAAGTTATATTGTTTGAACCAAATCAGTATCTAGGAGTGTATGTTGTTACAGAGAGTGAACTTTTTGGTGTATATCGTTTTGATTTAGAAACACAAATCATAAATTCTCAGATAATATCTACAGGTGTTTCAGATTTTTCAGTTGATAGAAATTTTCCTTTAAATACAGATAACACACGTGTTTTTGCTACTTTCTTAAAAGCTAATGGAGGCGGTTGTACTATTAAAGTTCATTCTGCTAGAAGTACTGCAGGAAGTTTCGGTTTTGATTGGGTTGATGAAATATTAGCAACAACAGTATGCAGTAAAGATATCGATTTTGCTTATGGACGTAGTGGAGCTACTTACACAACTTATGTATCTGTAGATACAGAAAACTCTTATGTTCAAATAAATTCTAATTACAACGACCCAGCTTCATGGAGTGATATAGAAATGATTACCGATGGAGATGATATTGAAGTTAGAGGACCAACAATAAAGGCTACAAGGAAAATAATTGGCTCAGATGAAGTGCTTCTTTTTGCTTCAACTCGAACACAAGGTTCTACCGAGGATTTTAACATGACCATTTTTAAGCGTGAAAACGCAGCTCCTTTTGTAGAGTTCGATTCTTTTGGTATATCTAATAATAACACTAGTATCTTATATTCAGATGCATGGATTCGTAAAGTTGTTGATGCTGAAGTTATTCATCTAAGTTATATCGTTGTAGAAGGTTCTTCTAGTTCTTTAAAAACAAGAACCTATGATGGGACTTCTTTAAGTTCTAGCTCCACAATATCCGATGATGATAATGTATTTTATAAAACCGCTATTGCTGAAACTACAGTAGATCAATCTCCTTGTTTAGTCTTTGGTGATAAATCCATTGTTGACGGTGATAATATTTATTTTGATTCGGATAGTATTGTGATAATTGGTATAGAAGAAAATAGTATTGATGATTTTCAATATTACCCAAACCCTACTTCAGAAATAACAACAATTAAGGCACCTCAAACTATTGAAAAAGTAGAAATATACACTATAACTGGAAAAAAGGTTAAAGATTTTACACCTAATCTTATTGAAACGGATATTAACCTAGGTGATCTACCCTCTGGAACCTATCTAATGACGATTCATTCAAACAATCAAAAGTCCACTCATAAAATTATAAAGAAGTAAAAAGAACATCTAACAACGAAAATTATAGAATAAATGAAAAAAATAATTCAACTTATATTTTGTGGCTTACTTAGTACAGTTGCAATAGCACAGACAAACTTAGAAAGGGATATCTCTTCAGAAAAACTGAATACACCTGAACGATCAGAAACTTTAAAGATTTTATACGAACAAGCTAAGTATTTAGATTACAATGGAACTTCTACAGAAATTGACCAGAATAGATTAGCTATAAAAAATGAATGGGAGAATATTGATCCAGAAATTGCTGCTTTATATAATCCAATCCAGATTTCTGCAAGTGAAGATGATCTTAATGCTGTCATTCAAAGAAGAAAACCTTACCCAAAATCAAGCCCGTTGACTAGAAAGTGGGCAGATGATTTATTAATTAGAGATGACTTTATCGATGGTATTGATATGGATGTATCACCTACAGGAGACATTTATATAGCTGCTTATGAAAATATTATTGAACAGGGAGGAACGGATGATGAATTTTATATTTATAAATCTACCGATCACGGAATTTCATTTGAAACGTTGACTATATTTGATATTGATCAAGTTATCCAAAAAATACAGATAATTTCATTAGATAATGAAGACCTCTTGGTTTATTTCTTATTGGAGGGTGGAAACTTCTGGGGTTTATATGTTGATGGCTCTACAGGAGGCTCTTCTGGTAGTGTATTGAATACTGGTATTTCAGATTTTTCTGTAGATAGAAATCATCCGATCAACCCTGAAAACACAAGAATTTTCGGAACATTTTTAAAAGATGAATCTTGTACCACTCAAGTTTTTTCTGCTAGAACTACAGCTAGTAGTTTAGGCATGGAATGGGTAGACGAAGTAGATGTATATGGTCTTTGTGGTAATCAAATAGACTTTGCTTATGGTAGAGATGGAGCAACTTACATAACGTTTTTAGGCTATCAAAGCGGAAATCTATATGCGGGAGCAAATAATGATTTTAATGACCCCGCTTCTTGGAATCCTTATGAAATTGTTGAAGAAGGAACAGAACAAGAAAGTGTAAATCCAGTGATTAAAGCAACTCGAAAAGTTTTTGCAGATGATGAAGTTATGATCTTTGTTCAATCAAGAGATGAAGGTTCTACGTCTGGGTATAACCATTTAAGATATGCTAGAGAGGCGGGAAGTTTGTATCAAATGGATCAAATTGGAATTGTATTTAACAATCAAAGTATAGGGCCAATTGATGCATGGATAAATAAAGAAAATAATAGAGAAATAATTCAAACCACTTATATTCTAGATTATATTGACAATACTGATAATGATAAAGTACAATCTTATCAATATTCAGGAGAATATTTAGATGCTAATATAACAGTAAGCAATCAAGATAGTAGAGTCTGGGCTGGTTTTTTAGCTGCTATTGCAGAAACAAAAGATGGATTGCCTTGTGTTGCTTTTGCAAGAACTAACGATGATGGAGATAGACCTTTTGGGCTTTATTTTGATAGAGAATCAGAATTTTTAAGTACTTCTGAAAATAGTATTAAAGATTTACAATACTTTCCAAATCCAACTAAAGGTGAATTAACAGTTAAAGCTTTTCAGAATATTGAAAAAATAGAATTCTATACTATTACAGGAAATAAAATAAAAGAATTTTCGCCTAATCTAATTGAAACAAATATAAATCTAAGTGATTTACCTTCAGGGTTATATTTAATGACGGTGCAGTCTAATTATAAAAAAGAAACATTTAAAATTATAAAGAATTAAAATTATGAAAAATATAATACTATTAATTCTATTTGCCCCTTTATTATCTTTTGGGCAATGGCTTCAGTTAGGTGATAATATAAATGGTGAAGAAATTAATGATCAATTTGGCACTTCAGTAAGTATAAATGAAGATGGTAGTATAATTGCCATTGGTGCTCCTTATAATGATGGAAATGGAAATGCTTCGGGTCATGTTCAAGTATTCGAAAATCAAGCTGGTACATGGGTGCAATTAGGATCTAATATTGAAGGAGCTTCAGCTGCTGATCGATCTGGGCATGCTGTAAGTTTAAATAACGATGGTACTATTGTTGCCATAGGAGCACCCGATCAAAATGGAAATGGTTTTGAATCTGGACAAGTACGTGTTTTTGAATATCTTTTAGGAAATTGGACTCAGATAGGTGATGATATCATCGGGGAGGCTATAAGTGATCATTCTGGTTTATCAATTAGTTTAAATGGTGATGGAACTATTTTAGCTATTGGTGCACCAGATAATGAAGGCTCTGAAGGTGGAAATTTCGGGCATGTTCGTGTTTATGAAAACCTTGCAGGTATTTGGAAACAAATTGGAAATGATATAGATGGAGAATTTGCTGAGGATAATTCGGGATTTGCTGTAGATATAAATGAAGATGGAAGTATTGTTGCTATTGGAGCACCTATGAATGATGATACTGATAGTGACGCTGGACATGTAAGAGTTTATGAAAATCAAGCAGGTACTTGGATGCAAATAGGGAATGATATTGACGGAGAAGCCTTGCATGATCAATTTGGATCTTCAGTAAGTCTAAATGACGATGGTACCATAGTAGCAATTGGAGCTATTAATCATAATGGTATTGGAAATGTTCGCATTTTTGAAAACCAATCTGGTGTTTGGGAACAAGTTGGTGACAGCATAGATGGAGATGCAAATGGAGATCGATTTGGTTTTTCAGTAGATTTAAGTTCAGATGGTAGTATTCTTGCCATTGGTGCACCGTTAAATGATGGAATAGGAAGTGAAATTGGACAAGTGAAAATATATCAAAACCAATCAGATACGTGGATGCAAATAGATGAAAATATAGAAGGAGAAGCTAACGAGGATCGTTCAGGTTATTCTGTAAGCCTTAGTGCAGACGGTAGTCTTGTAGCTATAGGAGCTTATTTAAATGATACTAATGGACAAAATTCTGGACAAGCAAGAGTTTTTACAAATTCAAATATCCTTAATAATGAAGAGAATTATTTTGAAAATAATGTTCTCCTATATACCAATCCTATTACTTCAGAGGTTATAATAAACTTTAAAGAAAGATGTAAAGCTGTTAATTTAAAAGTATTTAATACGATTGGTCAGGAAATTATTTCAGAAAAATATAATAATGCTTTATTTATAAACCTTTTAACTATTGATTTTCCGAAGGGATTATATTTTATAAATCTACAATCTGAAAACATGAATGGAACACTAAAATTTATTAAAATCTAGTGTCTTAATGTATAATATTGTTAATTAAAAAGCACATTGAAAAATGTGCTTTTTTTATCGATGATGATAAGGTTCATTTCTTAAAATAGTAAACCCTCTATATAATTGCTCTATAAAGAATAAGCGCACCATTTGGTGTGAAAATGTCATTGAGGAAAGTGATATTTTTCCATTGGATCGTTTGTAAATATCTTCACTAAAACCATAAGGGCCACCTATTACAAACACTAAGTTTTTAAGGCCGCTGTTCATTTTTTTCTGAAGAAACTCAGAGAACCCTACTGAACTATATGTTTTTCCATTTTCATCTAATAACACTAAAGTATCTGAAGTAGAAAAACGTTTCATAATTTCTGTTCCTTCAGCTTGTTTTTGTTGTGCTTCAGAAAGGTTTTTCACATTTTTAATATCTGGAATTACAATAAAATTGAATGAAACATAAAAACCTAAACGTTTCGTGTATTCTTCAATTAATTGCTGCAATTGTTTGTGGTCGGTTTTACCAATGGCGAGTAACGTAATTTTCATTTAAAATTGTTTCAGAAACAAAAATACAATTATTGTTACATCTACATTAATAATTAGCGCAATCCCTTTCGGTCTTTTTTATCTTTTCCTTAATTTAGCTAAAAAGTAAAACCATGATTTCAGAAGCAAAATTTAATAAAGAAATAGATCTTATTATTGTTAATGCAATTCGTGAAGACGTTGGAGCAGGAGATCATAGTACATTAGCTAGTATTCCTGAAGATGCTCAAGGGAAAGCAAAACTTTTAGTAAAAGATGAAGGGATTATTGCCGGAATCGATTTTGCTCGTCAAGTTTTTGAATATGTAGATCCAGGTTTACAAATGGATATTAAAATTAAAGATGGAAGTAAAGTGTCTTATGGAGATATTTGTTTTTATGTGTCTGGAAATTCACAATCGATTCTTAAGGCCGAACGTTTGGTGCTTAATGCAATGCAACGTATGAGTGCTATTGCTACCAAAACTAATAAGTATGTTCAATTATTAGAAGGAACAAAAACAAAAATACTTGATACTCGAAAAACGACTCCAGGAGCGAGAGCAATTGAAAAATGGGCTGTGAAAATTGGTGGTGGAGAAAATCATAGATTCGCATTGTATGACATGAT
>Ga0209345_10002645_pt1 | contig 19469 bp, 14 predicted proteins | sample Cruoilmetagenom7_FD_187294 | JGI IMG/M metagenome (GOLD analysis project Ga0209345, IMG submission 187294) | Oil polluted marine microbial communities from Coal Oil Point, Santa Barbara, California, USA - Sample 7 (SPAdes) (version 2) | ecosystem: Environmental > Aquatic > Marine > Oil seeps ... | reverse complement strand
CTCCTAAGCGCCGCCGCGCCATGAGTGACAAAATGAGTGATAAAAACGCGCCCGATTCCGGGAAAGCTCCCGCCTCCGGGAAAACCCCCGCTGCTGAAAACCTGCGCGATTACCGCGATAGCGTGTTCTTACCCAAAACCCCTTTCCCCATGAAAGCGGGCCTGCCGCAGAAGGAGCCGGGCATTCTGGCGCGCTGGCAGGCCGCCGATCAATATCAGGAATTGCGTAAAGCGCGCGCAGGGCGCGAAAAATTCATCCTTCATGATGGCCCGCCTTACGCCAATGGCGATATGCATATCGGCCATGCGCTGAACCATGTGCTGAAAGACACCGTTGTGCGCACGCAAACCTTGCTGGGCAAGGATGCACCCTATGTGCCGGGCTGGGATTGCCACGGCCTGCCAATCGAATGGAAGGTCGAAGAACTCTACCGCAAAAAGAAACGCAATAAGAACGATGTTCCGGCGGAAGAATTTCGCGCCGAATGCCGCGCCTATGCCCAAAAATGGGTCGATGTGCAGCGCGAACAGCTAAAACGTCTGGGCATCGGTGGGCGGTGGGATAAACCCTATTTGACCATGCGCAGCGAAGCTGAAGGCGCAATCGTGGCCGAGCTGATGAAATTCGCTGAAAGCGGCCAGCTTTATCGCGGTGCAAAACCAGTGATGTGGAGCCCGGTGGAAGAAACCGCGCTGGCCGAAGCCGAGGTCGAATATGAAGATTTGACCGACAGCCCGCAGATTGATGTGGCCTTTGAAATTGTTGAATCGCCGGTTGAAGAATTAATTGGCGCAGCGGCAGTTATCTGGACCACAACGCCGTGGACGATCCCGGTAAACCAGGCGTTGGCCTATGGGCCAGACGTCGAATATACCTTGGTCCAACAGTGCGAATTGCAGCCAGAGGCCGGTGCCGCCCCGGACGCAGGCACGCCAAATCAAAACCGTTCAGACTATACAAAGGTTCTGATCGCATCTGAATTGCTTGAAACATACAAAGCCAGACTGGGGATGACCCATGCCTGGCAAGACGTGCTCTGGCGCGGCAAAGGCTCCGCCCTTGCCGGAACCATCGCGCGCCACCCGATGCACCGCCTTGGCGGGTTCTATGCCAAACCCCGCCCGTTTCTGGAGGGTGATTTTGTCACCACCGAAAGCGGCACCGGCCTTGTGCATATGGCCCCCGACCACGGCGAGGATGATTTTGAACTGTGCAAATCAGCCGGCATCGAACCGGTTTTCGCGGTTGGGCGGGATGGGCGTTACCGCGATGACTGGCTGTGGCTGGGCGCAGCGGACGAACGCCGCCGCAGTGTCATCAACAAACCGTTTAATGCGCCCGATGGGCCGATCTGCTGCGATCTGCGCGATGCAGGGGCGCTGCTGTGCGCTACGGCAAATTACGCCCATAGCTATCCGCATTCATGGCGTTCCAAAGCCAAGCTGATCTACCGCTGCACGCCGCAATGGTTCATCGCGATGGATGATGCCTTATCTAATGTGGAGGGCAATGCCACGCTGCGCGAAACGGCCATGCAAGCCATCGCAGACACACGTTTTGTCCCTGAAAAAGGGCGCAACCGGCTTAATTCCATGGTCGAAGGCCGGCCCGATTGGCTCATCAGCCGCCAGCGCGCATGGGGCGTGCCGATTGCCCTGTTCGTGCACCGCGAAAGCGGACAATTGCTGGTCGATGGGGATGTAAACGCCCGGATTGTGGCCGCAGTAACCGCCCAGGGCGTTGATGCATGGGAAGAAGGGCGCGCGGCTGAATTTCTTGGGCCGGACCGCAATCCTGACGATTACGAAATGATTGCAGATATTCTGGATGTTTGGTTCGACAGCGGCTGCACCCATGCCTTTGTCCTTGAATCGGATGAATGGCCGGAACTTCAAAGCCCTGCCGACCTTTATCTAGAAGGCAGCGACCAACATCGCGGCTGGTTCCAATCCAGCCTTCTGGAAAGTTGCGGCACACGCGGCCACGCGCCCTATAAAGCAGTGCTGACCCACGGTTTCACCATGGATTCCAAGGGTTTCAAAATGTCCAAATCACTGGGCAACACGATCAGCCCGTTAAAGGTGATGGAACAATTTGGCGCGGATATTATCCGGCTTTGGGCGCTCAGCGTTGATTACACTGAAGACCACCGGATCGGCGATGAAATCCTCAAGGGTGTGGGCGATCAATATCGCAAATTACGCAATACTTTCCGCTATATGCTTGGCGCGCTGGAAGGGTATGATGATGCAGAGGCGCTGCCGGTTAGCGAGATGCCCGAGCTGGAGCGTTACGTGCTTGCCCTGCTGGGCCAGTTGGATGCAAAAATGCGCCGCGCGGTCGATGATTTCGATTTTAACACATACACCCGCGCATTGGTTGATTTTGCCAATGAAGATCTGTCGGCATTCTATTTCGATATTCGCAAAGACAGCCTTTATTGCGATGCCCCGGGCAGCATTAAACGCCGCGCCAACCGGACAGTGATGGACATATTGTTCCACGCATTGGTGCGTTATGCAGCCCCGGTTCTGGTGTTTACGGCAGAGGAAATATGGCAAACACGCTTCCCTGATGGCAGCGAAGATGGCGGCATCAATGCTGGCAGCGTGCATTTACTGGAATGGCCCGAATTTCCCGCGGCCGCAGCGGATATCGCGCGGTGGGACAGCCTGCGCCAATTGCGCGATCAGGCCATGGAAACCATCGAACCCTTGCGCCGCGAAAAAACCATCCGCTCTGGTCTGGAAGCATCCCTCATTGTCCCTGCAGACAAGGTGCCTGATGGTTTTTCCGATACTGATCTGGCAGAATTGTTCATCACCGCGACAGTGACGCGCAGCCAAACAAGCAGTTTGACCGTGACCCGCACCACTCATCATAAATGCGGCCGCTGCTGGCGCCTATTGCCCGAAGTGACGCAAGACGGGCACTTATGCGGCCGGTGTGATGATGTGGTGACTAAGTTGGATGCTGCTTCATGACTATCCTTACCCGCAACCGTCTGCTTGGCCTGTTTCTGGCGGTCGCGATATTTGCCTGCGATCAATATGTGAAATGGCTGATGGTCGGCCCGCTAGATCTGCAGGGCCAGCCCGGCGGCGTGATTGGCCTGCTGCCGTTCTTTGACCTTCGCTGGACCCAGAATTTCGGGATCTCTCTGGGCATGTTCGAGGCAAGTTCGATGGAAATGCGGTGGCTGCTGGTGGCAGTAACGGGTGCAATCGCGCTGGTGGTCACGATCTGGATGCTGCGCGAAAAAATGCTGGGCGAGATCATCGGCCTGGCGCTAATTTTGGGCGGCGCGCTGGGAAATATCAAAGATCGCTACGAACTGGGCTATGTTATCGACTATGCTGATTTGCATTTTGGCGCGTTCCGCCCGTTCCTCATTTTCAACATCGCCGATGCCTCTATCACCTTCGGAGTTCTAATAATCCTTGCCCGATCCATCTTTGCGCGCGACAAGAAGCCTAAGAACGAAACCCAACCGGCCTGATTAGGGCTGTGGAGAATTGATTATGCGTAAGAGCACATCCCTCATGCTTGTAACTGCCAGCAGTGTCTTATTGGCTGCATGCGGCGGCGGCGGCGGCATTCTTGGCCGCGAACGGCCTGACGAATTTGCAGTCCAGCGGCAGGCCCCGCTGGTGGTGCCGCCTGATTTCAATCTGGTTCCGCCTGCCCCTGGTGCGCCGCGCCCAACCGATAGCACCGCCTCGTCACAAGCGCTCGACGCTTTGTTTGGCGGCCCTGCCCCGCGCAGCAGCATAGAAACGACTGCCATTAGCAAAGCGGGCACCGCCCAGCCCGGCATTCGTTCTTCAGTCGGCGATCCAGACACCAACACAGTGGCTAAGGGCCGGGTCACACGCGACATTATCGCCGCGCCAGAAGGCGATGGCCAAGCCACGCAGGCTGTGATCCCTCAGTAAGTTTTGGCTCAGGCGGTTTTGGCATATCACGCGCGCCTACGCGCCTGTGATATGCTGGCCGCCTCCACCGACACCAGCACGATCCGACTACCTGCCCGCCCCCGGCCAGCTCAGCTGTCGGCCGCGCGTTCGCCGCGAAAGAAAGCTTTCGCCGGCACGTTATACCAAACAGGAAATGTCAGCCCTTGGCCGCGGGTTTGGCTCTGGGGCTGGCCACGGATCTCACCTCTGGGCCGGCCTCTGGGCGGACCAACAGCTTGTCGATCTTGCGGCGGTCCATATCCACCACCTCAAAACGCCAACCCTGCGCAGTGAAGCTTTCGCCTTCACCGGGCAATTTCTTAAGCACCGACAGGACGTATCCGGCCGCTGTGGCAAATTCGCGATTCTCGCCGTAATCAAGGCCCAGCCGGTCCGCCAGATCATCCGCCGACAACGCGCCTGATATCAGCAGCGAACCATCATCGCGCTCGATCATTGCGGGCTGATCCCCATCATCCTGATCGCTGGCAAACTGGCCCACCAATGCCGTCAGCAGATCCGATGGGGTCACAATCCCTTCAAGATGGCCATATTCATCATGCACCATCGCCATTGCGATTTCAGATTGCTGTAATGCCCTAAGCGCATCAAGAGCGTCCAATTGATCAGGGATCACTGCCGCCTTGGCCATGAACTGCGCCAGCGACACCGGCTTGCCCGCCACCAGCAACGCCAGCACTTCGCGCACTTTCACCACGCCGACAATCTTATCCGCAGAGCCATCGGCAACCGGCAATAGGGAATGCGGGCTGTTCTCAATCGCCAGTTGGATCGCCGCGGGATCGGCCGATACATCAACCCAATCCACTTCTGTGCGCGGGGTCATCAATTCGCGGACCGGGCGATCAGCCAGCCGCACAACGCCGGCCAGGATCTGATGCTGTTCAGCCTCGATCACGCCTTGATGTGTCGCATCGGCAAAAATCATCTGCAATTCTTCGGCGGTAACATTGCCCCCGCCCGCCTGGCGCACACCCAACAAACGCACCAGCACACCTGAGCTTTTATCAAGAAGCCACACCACCGGCGCAGCCACCCGGGCAATAAAGGCCATCGGGCGGGCCATCAGCAATGCAATCGGGACTGCATTGCGCAGCGCCACTTGTTTGGGCACCAATTCACCGATCACAAGGCTGAAATATGTAGTCAGCGCGATGACCACTGCAAAACCGGTTTTGTCGGCATATTGCCCCGGCAACCCGAAATAGGCGAGCCGTTCACCCACCGGCGCGCCCAGACTGGCCCCGGAATATGCGCCCGCAATAATTCCGACCAAGGTAATCCCGATCTGCACAGTCGACAGGAATTTACCCGGATCAGCAGCCAATGCGATCGCGGTGCGTGCGCCCCGGCTGCCTTTCGCCTCAGCGGCGCGCAATCGCGCTGTCCGTGCAGAAACAATCGCCAATTCGGACATCGCGAAAATGCCGTTGAGCACGATCAAACCGGCGATGATGAACAAATCTGGCCATGGAAAGGGGGTCACGCAGGCATCGCTAGCACAATTGCGCCCCAGCGCCAGCATGGATGGGGCGCCGCCCGTCAGGATGAAGTCCGCCAAAGCAGGACATGATGCAGGAAGGGCGAGGTGAAGGAAGGGGCAGGGGCGCCGCATTATCGATGCAGGTCTGGTGAAATGGCCGCAAATATGGGAAAGGTAAGGCATTCACCGGTAAAAACGGGAATGCTCAGCGAAATGAAAGGTTGGGCAAGTTAATGGCGCAGTCGCACGCCGCACGTGCCCTTGGCACATCAATAGAAAGGGACCCCCCATGAAGAATTCAAGGAAATTCGTTTCAGGCCTGGCTGCGCTTTCACTGGTCAGTGTTTCCGCCTGCGTTACAGACCCCAACACGGGCGAACAAAAGGCATCACGCACCGCGATTGGCGGGGTTGGCGGCGCGGTTATAGGCGGCCTTCTGGGCGGTGTTATTGGCGGCAGAACCGGGCGCATTATCGGTGCCGGTGTCGGCGGCGTTGCAGGCGGGGCCGTAGGCTACAAAATGGATCAGCAGATTAAGGAACTGAAGGTGCAAACCGCCGGTTCCGGGGTGGATGTCACCGAAACCGATGGCGGCAGCGCAATTTTGGTTAATCTGCCGGACGGCGTCACCTTTGCCACTGGCAGCTACACCATCAACCAGTCATTTCAGGAAACGTTGGACACAGTCGCCGCCAGTTTGCGGCAATATCCAGACAGTTTGGTCGATGTTTACGGCTATACCGATTCGACCGGATCAGATGCCTTTAACCAGAAACTGTCCGAACAGCGCGCTGGCGCGGTGGCGGCCTATCTGGTTTCGCGCGGCGTGGCATCGGCCCGTATTAGATCGCAGGGGTTCGGCGAAGACCCGGCCTATTTCATCGGGGATAATGCAACCGAATTTGGCCGCGCGCTCAACCGCCGGGTCGAAATCAAGATCATTCCGATCACGCAAGAAGATGTCGCTGCGGCCCAAACGCAGGGCTGATTTTTTCAGATAAATTAATAAAGGGGTCGGCCTTGCAGCCGGCCCTTTTTATTGCGCAGCGTTATGAATGGATGCGCCCCGTTTGTTGATAGGCCCCATTTAATCAGGACATTTCCTCAGGAAATTTACTCAGTGAATTTACTCAGGCGCCAGCAACGCTGCACGCTCGGCCAATCGATCGATGGCGGCTGCGTGAATGGCGGGGGCACAAACCAGCAAACCAAAGGCGCGCGGATCGCGTTTATTAAAATTCAGCGGGCCGCCAAATGCATCGCTGACCACGGCCCCGGCTTCACGCGCGATCAGCGTGGCGGCGGCAATATCCCATTCATACCCCCAGCGCAGGGTTGCAACCAGATCCGCCTCATTCGCGCCCACCATCGCAATACGCAGGGCAATCGAATTAGGCTTGTCGACCAAGGTCAGATCGCTGTCGATGGCGGGCAGTGCATCACTGGGCACCCGCGCACCGGAAAATTCCGTTCGGGCCGAAGCCTTAAGCACCGCGCCATTGCGCCGCGCGCCCTGCCCTGCAATGCCAAGCCATTCCTCGCCGCGCGCAGGCGCCGCCAGCATTCCGATCAACGGGCGGCCTTCGCTAATCAAACCAACCGAAACCGACCAACCCGGGCGGCCGCGGATAAAATCCCGCGTTCCATCAATGGGATCAACCAACCATGCCAGCCCCTTGCCCAACCGGATCGGATTATCCGCTGTTTCTTCGGATAACCAGCCAGCAGAAGGCAGCAAACGGCCCAATTCACGCCGGAGGAAATCATCCACTTTGATATCGGCTGCGCTGACCGGGCTGCCCGGCTCCTTGTCCCATGATTCGACCCTGTGCCCTGCGCCGGGCCAATGCCCCATTGCAATGGCCCCTGCTTCACGGACAATTTCTTCAAATCGGGCGCGGTCAATCATACATTATCGTTGTTGGATGCCCACGCAGCACTTTTCAAGCGCGGGAATCCATGCTTAGGCGCTCAGCGCACCCTTTTTTTCCAAAATCGTAGTAATGGACGCCCAATGAACATCCACGAATATCAGGCCAAGGAACTGCTCGCTAAATATGGTATCGGCATTCCTGCTGGCCATGCCGCCCTCACCGTCGAAGAAGCAGTGGCTGGCGCAAAATCGCTGCCCGGACCGCTTTACGTGGTGAAGGCCCAGATCCACGCAGGTGGCCGCGGCAAAGGCAAGTTCAAAGAATTGGGCCCGGATGCCAAGGGCGGTGTGCGGCTCGCAAAAACATTGGCTGATGTCGAAGCTGATGCCAAAGAAATGCTCGGCAACACGCTGGTCACCCTCCAGACCGGCGATGAAGGCAAGCAAGTTGGCCGCCTCTATGTCACTGACGGCGTTGATATCGCCAAGGAACTCTACCTCGCCATGCTGGTTGACCGGGCCAGCGGTCAGGTCGCCATGGTCGCATCGACCGAAGGCGGGATGGACATCGAGGATGTTGCCCATAACACCCCCGAAAAGATCACCACCATTACTATCGATCCAGCGCAAGGTTTCATGCCGCATCATGGCCGCGCAGTTGCCTTTGCTCTGAAGCTTGAGGGCGACGTCAATAAACAGTGCCAAAAGATCGCTGGCCAGCTCTATCAAGCCTTTACCGATCTTGATTGCGAAATGCTCGAGATCAACCCGCTGGTTGTAACAGATGATGACAAGATTCTGGTTCTCGACACCAAGATGAGCTTCGATGGAAATGCGCTGTATCGCCACAAGGATGTGGCAGCGATGCGCGATGAAACCGAAGAAGATCCAGCCGAAGTCGAAGCGAGCAAATCTGACCTCGCCTATATCAAATTGGATGGCAATATTGGCTGCATGGTCAATGGTGCCGGTCTGGCGATGTCCACGATGGACATCATCAAACTAAACGGCGCATTCCCGGCCAACTTCCTTGATGTTGGGGGCGGTGCAACCAAGGAAAAAGTGACCAAGGCATTCAAGATCATCCTCAAAGACCCTGCGGTCGAAGGGATCTTGGTCAATATCTTCGGCGGCATCATGAAATGCGACATTATCGCTGATGGTATCGTGGCCGCGGCAAAAGAAGTTAATTTGTCAGTTCCGCTGGTGGTTCGCCTCGAAGGCACCAATGTCCAACAGGGCAAGGACATTCTAGCCAATTCCGGATTGCCGATCGTCAGTGCTGATGATCTGGGCGATGCTGCAAAGAAAATCGTTGCCGAGGTTAAACGGGCCGCCTGATATAAGGCCCTACGCCTACGGCGTGACATAACGCCCTGTTTTGCCGCCGGGTCAACCAATATGGCCCGGTGGCACAATTGTTCGGGTATATGAAAAGACTGGCCTGCTATTGATGTTTGCGCAAGCGCGCGATAGCCGGCCAGCAACTGAATGAAGGGGAATAGTCGAGATGAAAATCCTCGTACCGGTCAAGCGTGTAATTGATTACAATGTCAAACCACGTGTGAAGTCGGATGGTTCTGGTATTGACCTGGCCAATGTAAAGATGAGCATGAACCCGTTTGACGAGATCGCGGTCGAAGAAGCGATCCGATTGAAGGAAGCGGGCAAAGCGGAAGAGATCATCGCTGTGTCGGTTGGGCCGGCCAAGGCGCAAGAGACCCTTCGCACCGCGCTTGCCATGGGCGCAGACCGCGCGATCCTGATTGAAACTGACGATGCGGTGGAACCTTTGGCTGTAGCCAAGATCCTCAAGGCCATTGCCGATGAAGAACAGCCGGGTCTGATCCTGCTGGGCAAACAGGCGATTGATGATGATTGCAACCAGACCGGCCAGATGCTGGCGGCGCTGATGGGCCGCCCACAGGGCACCTTTGCCAATACGGTCGAGGTTGATGGCGATCATGTAGTGGTAAAACGCGAGGTTGATGGCGGGCTGGAAACAGTCAAATTATCGCTGCCTGCTATCGTCACTACCGATTTGCGCCTCAACCAGCCGCGCTATGCTTCTTTGCCCAACATCATGAAGGCCAAGAAAAAACCGCTGGATGTAAAAAGCCCCAGCGATTTTGCAGTGGACACTGCGCCGCGCCTTACCACCACCAATGTTTCTGAACCACCGGTGCGGCAGGCTGGCGAAAAGGTCGCCGATGTTGATGCACTAGTGGCCAAGATCAAGGCGCTGGGGATCGCGTAAGCGGCCCGCGTCTGACGAGGATTTAAGGACAAAGATATGAAAACGCTGGTTTGGGTCGAACATGACAATAATGGCGTCAAGGATGCCACATTGGCCGCCGTTACAGCTGCGGGCAAGCTGGGCGAAGTGCATCTGCTGGTCGCGGGCGCAAATTGCGCAGCAGTGGCCGATGAGGCAGCCGCCATTGCAGGTGTGGGCAAAGTCCACCTTGCGGATGATGCCGCCTATGAAAATGCGCTGGCGGAAAACATCGCGCCCTTAGTGGCCGATTTGATGGGGCATCACGATGCCTTTATCTGCCCGGCCACCACCACCGGCAAGAACATTGCCCCGCGTGTGGCCGCATTGCTGGATGTGATGCAGATCTCGGATATTCTGTCGGTCGAAGGCAATAATAGCTTCACCCGCCCAATCTATGCCGGCAATGCCATTGCCACTGTCACCAGCGCAGATCCTAAGCTGGTGATCACCGTACGCGGCACCGCTTTTGACAAGGCGCAAACCAGTGGCGGATCAGGCGTCGTGGAGGCTGTTTCTGGCCCGGCGGATGCTGGCCTGTCCAGCTTTGTCAGCGCAGAAATCGCCAAGAGCGAACGCCCAGAACTCACCAGTGCCAAAGTGATCGTATCAGGCGGGCGCGCGCTGAAAGATGCCGCCACCTTCCAAGAAGTGATTATTCCGCTGGCAGACAAGCTCGGCGCAGGCGTTGGCGCATCGCGCGCGGCGGTTGATGCAGGCTATGTCCCCAATGATTATCAGGTTGGCCAAACCGGCAAGATTGTGGCGCCCGAAGTCTATATCGCCATCGGTATCTCTGGCGCGATCCAGCATCTGGCGGGCATGAAAGATTCCAAAGTGATCATCGCGATCAACAAGGATGAAGACGCGCCCATCTTCCAAATCGCAGACATCGGCCTCGTCGCCGACCTGTTTAAAGCAGTCCCGGAATTAGTCGAAAAACTGTAATTTTACGGGAATCGCCTGAACACATTGCATATCAGACAGGCTGCAGGCGCTAAGCGTTTGCAGCCTGTTTTGGCACACGGCTGTTTGCCGTAGCGGCAGTTTATTTTGCTCTGGCCCTGCTTGAAAGGGCCGGTTTTTCCCGGGCGGAACGCCCCATTTTATAAGTGACGCGGCGCCCCGGCAAGAACAGCTGATTTTACCCCTCCCGCGCTAGGCGCGCGCTGGGGGCGGGGAGAAGCAAGCGGCGGCTATACTGCCTGCCTGCGATAGAAGGGCCTGCTTTATTCCGCAGCCCCCCTTCCGATCTAACCACCCTTCAGCGCCCGGCACCGCATTTCACGCGGCCATCATGGGTGCATTGACCAACAATTGGCCATCAAAACTGGCTGAAAACCATGGTAATGGCCTGTGACGATAACCCACGCCAATGGCCCGCGAATAAACCCGCACGCCGCCGCTTCAGTCAGAATACAATGCTGAAAAAGTGGAGCGTAACCCCGACCAAACCACCCACCAGCGTTCCGTTGATACGGATGAACTGAAGATCGCGGCCCACTGCGCTTTCGATCCTGTCGGTTACTGTATGCGCATCCCAGCGTTTCACCGTTTCGGAAACCAACCGGACGATTTGCCCGCCATACCTGCTCGCGATGCCCACTGCCGTGCGGCGGGCAAAGCGGTTAATCTGCCATTGCAGTTTGGGATCATCACGCAGCGCTGCCCCCAATTCAGACAGGCCAGCGCCCAATTGGCCGCCCAGCGCCCTGTCTGGATCACGCGCCATGGCGATCATACTTGCGCGCATGCGTTCCCACACACCTTCCCACCACCGGGCAACCGCAGGATTATCGATCAAATCACGCTTCATATTTTCGACCTTGGCGCGCGTTGGCTGATCATGGATCAGATCATGGGCCAGTTCTTCCAGCCCCTGTTCGATCTTGGCGCGCAGCGGATGGTCTGGATCGATCAGCACTTCGGCCAGCAAACGGTATAGCCCATCCAGCACAGAGCTTGATAGCTTTTCATCCAGCCCAACCCAGCGGATCAGCGTGTTGGCCCGTTCGCGGATCATCTCGCGGACCATGTCCTCATTATCTTCCAGCGTCAGCCCGGCCCAACGGATCATCGAATCCATCAGCGGCAAATGCCGCCTATCAGCAATCGCGGCGGTCAACATCTGGCCAAGCAGGGGGGATAATTCAAGCTTCGCCAATTGGAGCTTAAGGCCTGATTTAACCTGGCCGCCAAGACGGTCTGGATCGAGCGATTCAAGCACACTGGCCAACAATTCAGCGGCCCCGCCACCAATGCGCGAACCGGTTCCAGTTTTGGGTTCAACCAGAAATTCGCCAAGCGAGCCGGCCATATTCATCGCCTGCATCCGCCGCGCGACAACCGCTGGTGTCAGGAAATTTTCACGCAGGAACTGCGCCATTGTATCGGCAATACGGTCCTTATTTTCCGGAATAATCGCCGTGTGCGGGATCGGCAGACCCATCGGGCGCCGGAACAATGCGGTAACTGCAAACCAATCAGCCAATCCGCCCACCATTGCAGCTTCGGCAAAGGCATGAACATAGCCCCATGCAGGATGGAGCATTTCATATCGGCGGGTGGCAAAGAACAATCCGGCCATTACCACCAGCATCCCAGTGGCCATCAACCGCATATTGCGCGCACGATCTGCGCTCAGAATATTGCCCGATCCGGGGCCGGCAATCGGCTTGCTATCGGGAAAAGGCGGCGGGTTGCTCACTCGGCGGGGGCCGCCTCCGGCCCTGAATGGCCTAGGCCCGTGGCAGATTGCGGATCGCCGCCCCCGACCGCGCGGTTTTCATCACCTGGTTGATAGGTCAAAAGCCGGCGGCGCAGCCATGGTCCGGCACGCCTTTCAAAACCATCGGCCAAACTAAAGCCTGCCGGGACAATTAATAATGTCAGCAAAGTAGACAGGATCAGCCCGCCGATAACCACCATGCCCATTGGCGCACGCCACGCGCCATCACCCACCAGCGAAAGCGCAGTCGGCACCATACCTGCGGTCATGGCAACCGTGGTCATCACGATTGGCTGGGCGCGTTTACGGCCCGCCTCGATAACGGCAGTGAATTGGTCTTCACCCCGCGCCATTTCTTCAATCGCAAAATCGACCAGCAGAATGGAATTTTTGGCCACAATCCCGAACAGCATGAGCACCCCGATAAAGACCGGCATGGATATCGGCTGGCCCATCAGCTTAATGGCCAGAATCCCGCCAAGCGGCGCCAGAAGCAGCGACCCCATATTGACCAAAGGCGACATCAACCGGCGATAGAGCAACACCAGTACCGAAAAAACCAGCAGGATCCCCGAAATCAGGGCGGTGGTGAAATTGGTGATCAGCTCATCAAGAAATTTATCGCTGCCCGCCGGCTTATTGGAAATTCCGGCTGGCAAGTTCTGCATAATCGGCAGAGCCTTGATCGCTTGGTCAGCGCGCCCTTTTTCTGCATCTGGGGCCAGATCTGCCCCAATATAGACCCGCCGCTGGCGATCATACCGCTGGATCGTAGTGGGCCCTGAACCAAACCGTATTTCAGCCACCCGGCTAAGCGGCACAGATCCGCCATTGGCGGTAGGGACCGGAAGGTTGCGAATGGTTGCCAATTTATCGCGCGATGTCTGGGGCAACATCACTCGGATCGGGACCTGCCGATCAGAAAGCGAGAATTTGGCGCTGTTCTGGTTAATCTCGCCGATTGTGGCGATGCGAATCGCCTGACTGAGCGAGACGGTTGTAACGCCCAAGGATGCGGCCAGATCAGCGCGCGGCGTTATAATCAATTCTGGGCGTTTCAGATCGGCCTCGATACGCGGCGCCTTGATCAGCGCGATCCCCTTCATCTGCTTGGCCGCCGTTCTGGCAGTTTCTTCCAGTAAATCTGGATCACTGCCCGATAGCATAACCGAAATATCGCGGCCGGAACCATCGCCGCCTGGCCCCTGCTGGTTCGCCAGGAAATTAATTCTCGCATCGGGGATATGCTGGAATAATTGCCCAGTCTCGCGCTCGTAATCGATGCTGGTGCGGGCCCTGTCAGCCCTAAGGGTAATGTAGAGCGTGGCAGCGCCTTCATTTGCCACAATCAGGACCGTATCGGTTTCCGGCTGCGCTTTCAGGATTTTTTCAACCCGGGCTGCCACTTTTTCAGTTTGTTCAAGGGTAGTGCCGGGCACCATCGCAACACGCACACTGGAATAATCGAAATTGGCGTCGGGAAAAAACTGGATCGGGGTTGATGCAAATAGAGTGATCGTGGCCACAAATGCCGCCAGCCCGACACCCATCACCCAGATCCGGTGATCGCGCATACGGGCGCGGAAACGGTCCCCAATGCTGACATACCATTGGCCAAATCCGCCGCCTAACGCCCGGGCTATGGCCCTGATCGCCATTGCGGTCAGCGCCGCTACGAACACGCCCGCCATGATGCCGACAAGAATGTTATACCAAGTGGGGATTTGCAATTCGCCCATCAGGGCCATGATCATTTGCAGCACTATGATAAAGGCTGCGATGATGATGCCAAAGCACAAGATTACCGGCGCCAGATACCACCCGCGCGCGGGCACATCCTCGATTTGGCGGCGCATCGCCTTGGCCAGGCGATTATCAAGGGTCCAGCGTAAAACACGCTCGTAAAACACCATGACCGGGCCATTTGCATGATCGCCAGCCCCATGATCTTTCATGAAATAGGCAGCAATCATTGGCGTTATCATGCGCGCCACCGCCAGGCTCATCAGCACCGATGCAACCACGGTCAGGCCAAAATTCTTGAAGAATTGGCCGGGTATTCCGGGCATCAAGCCAACCGGAAGGAACACCGCCACGATGCAAAAAGTGGTGGCCACCACCGCCAGGCCAATCTCGTCCGCTGCATCGATGGATGCTTGATAGGCGCTCTTGCCCATTCGCATATGCCGCACGATATTTTCGATTTCGACAATCGCGTCATCCACCAGCACCCCGGCCACCAGCCCCAATGCCAGCAGGCTCATGGTGTTGAGCGTGAAGCCCAGCATATCCATGAAAAAGAATGTCGGAATTGCCGAAAGCGGAATGGCAATGGCTGAAATAATTGTCGCGCGCCAATCGCGCAGGAACAAAAACACCACGACAATCGCCAGCAGCGCACCTTCGATCATCGCTGCCATTGAACTGTGATATTGGCCCTTGGTGTAGCGAACATCATTAGACAGTTCGACAAATCTGACGCCGGGATTTTCTGCCTCTATCTGGCGCATCACTTCTTGTGCGCCATCATAAACCGAAACATCACTTTCGCCCTTGGCGCGGGTTATCCCAAAAGTGACCACCGGCTTGCCATTAACCTTGGAGATGGAGCGGATCTCACTATTCCCGTCACGCACATCGGCAATGTCGCTTAGCTTAATCGTGCGGCCGCCGCCGAGTGAGATCTGGCGCTGACCAAGCTCAAATGCGGTATCTGCATTGCCCAAAACACGCACCGATTGCCGTGATCCGGCAATCTGGGCTTCCCCGCCGCCAGCATCAACATTGGTCTGGCGCAAAACCGCATTAACCTGCGAGGCAGTTACCCCGAGCGCTTGCATCCTGAGCGGATCGAGCACCACGCGAATTTCACGATCAACCCCGCCCCGGCGCCCAGCAGAGGCCATTCCGGGCACTGCCAACAGGCGTTTTGATACCGTATCATCGGCGAACCAGCTTAGCTGTTCCATCGTCATATCATCGGATTCGACCGCATAATTTGCAAAGGCATTGCTCGAGGTGGCTACTTTGAACACGCGCGGCTCAATGATGCCCTCTGGCAAATCGCCGCGAATCTGGTCGATCGCGGACTTCACCTCGTTCACCGCCGTATCGACATTCTCGCCCAAATCGAACTGCACCCTAGTCTGCGAATTTCCTTCGCGGACTGAACTGGTGATGACATCGATCCCTTCCACCGTGCTGATCGCGGATTCGACCTTCTCGGTTATCTGGGTATCAATTTCAGTTGGCGCAGCACCTGGCTGGGAAATGGTCACAATCACAACCGGGAATTCGATATCCGGATTGTTTTGAATCTCCATTCCCATGAAGCTCATGATCCCGGCCAGCGTCAGGGCAATGAACGCCACGATGGGAATGATCGGATTGCGGATCGACCAAGCCGAGATGTTGCGGAAATCCATGCCCGGTCAGCTCTGCGGTGCAGACGCAGTTTCAGCTGCAGGCAGCGGCCCGGCCTTATCCGCCTTCACCAAATTTGGTTTGATTAATTCGCCGGGCGAGAGGAAACCGCCCGCCCGCAGCACAATATGCTCATTGCCCGTCAACCCTTCGACAATGGCAATGCCGCCCATTGTCACGATCCCGGTTGTGACCGGGCGCTGGACAACCTTATTATCCTTGCCCACCACAAACACGAAACTGCCTGTATCATCCGACTGGATGGCTGATTCAGGCAACAATGGCGCATCAATCCTGCCGCTTTTGATGATAGCGCTGGCAAATCCGCCGGGCCGCAATTGCGGTGAATATGGCAGCGCAATGCGCGCTGTGCCCTGCCGGTTCTGAGGGTCAATAACAGGCGAAATCTGCCAAACCTGGCCGGTGAAAACTCGATCAGTTCCAACCGGAATTACTTGGGCCTGAATACCAACTGAAATGTTGGCGAGTTCGATTTCCCCGACATTGGCCTGCAATTCCATCTCGCCGCCCTTGGCGATGAGGAACAAAGTGCCAGAACCCCCGCCAACCACTTGGCCCGGTTCTATATTGCGTTCCAAAATCAGGCCGGGCGATGGCGCCACAATATTCAGCCGTGCATTACGGGCCCGCAATTCGCGCGCCTTTGCCTGCGCCACATTAACCCGCGCCACTGCCGCATCGTGAGTGGCCGTCAACCGGTCCACATCCGCCTTGCTGACAAAACCGCGTTCGACCAATTTTAATGCACGATCGAGATTGGCCTTAGCCAAATTAGCATCAGCCTTTGAAACCTTAACCTGCGCATCCGCGCTTGCGGCCTGCTGGCTTTGGACCGAACGGTCGATCACCGCCAGCACCTGACCTGCATTGACCCATTGGCCTGCATCCACTGGAACTGAAACAACCCGGCCGCCTTCGCCGGCCACACCAACAGGCAAGGCGCGCCGCGCCGCCAAAGTGCCGGTGGTGGCTATTTCCCCTTCGATATTGGTCCGCCCAGGCGCGATCACCGTCACCAATGGGGCCTGTTCCTGCCCACTGCCGGCATCATCTGATTGGCCGCCGCCCAGCAGGAAATATCCAACCCCGATCAGGATCACCAAGCCCGCAATAATAAACAAAAATGTCCGCACGCGGCTTCCTTGCGGGCCAACGTCAGTATCCGGCATATCATCCATGGGGGCTTCGCCCTCCTCCGCATTCACGGTCGATTCGTAATTCATCGTACGACTGCCTCAAACATCCAGCAGCCTGTGTAAGAAAAGCCGGATTAATATGTTTTACACAGAGACCGCCAGATACAAGCAAATCCGTGATCAAAATCAGCCTATAGACCCCTGAATAAAAAGGGGCAATGAATCGCTCGACCGGTGCCTTGTGCGGCCGACGAGCGGGCACAGGCGCACTGACGCTGATATGCGGATATAAGGCAAAGCGGGCAGGAACAGCCAATATGGCTGTGCCTGCCCGTTATGAATATTCCAAATTTACCGGATGCGGCCGCGCTTCACCAGGTTTACAATCCCCAGCAATACCACTGCGCCGACAACGGCGATGACTAGGCCGGAAATGGAAAATTCCTTAACACTGCCGGAATAGCCCAGCGGGCCAGCAATCAGATTACCCAAGACCGATCCTACGCAGCCCACCACGATGTTCCAGAAAATGCCCATCGAAGCATCGCGGTTCATCACCAGGCTGGCAAGCCAGCCCGCGGCACCGCCAACAACCAACGCGATTATCCAACCCATAATTTATCACTCCTGCTGCTATGTCCATTCAGCCCACTGCCAAACACAGCAAGGGCCAAACCAATTCCCCAGCTCTTTTCGGCTAGGTATCGCAGGTGTATTACAAGCAGACGCAAAATACCAATCAGCACGCAGCCGATTTATTTGCAAAGTAGCAGGCGGGGTAGCAGGCGGGGTAGCAAGCAGCGTATCAAACGGGCGCCCCGGGCGAGGTTAATATTTGAGCTGGCGTTCGTAAAGATCGCGGTAATGCTGGATCCGCGTGACACGCAGGCCCTGCATCCCGGAACGATCAACCGCGCGCTGCCAAGAAGCGAATTCCTCCAGCGTAAGATTATAACGCTCAAGCACTTCGTCGATTGTCAGCAAACCGCCATTCACGGCTGCCACAACCTCTGCCTTGCGGCGCACGACCCAACGTTTCGTGCTCGGCGGCGGCAGATCCTTGATCGAAAGCGGCTCTCCCAGCGGCCCAATGACCTGTGCGGCGCGGATTTTCTGGTTCTCGATCATGGCATCTCTCGGTCGCAGCTAGGCACTAAAGTGTTTGAGCAGCCTTTTATGGCGGATGGGGGTTTTCGATCCCCTAAAACATCAAGGTTAACGGCAGGGGCAGATTTATTAATACCGTTTTCACGCCGCCCTTGCGCGCGCACTTTGGCAAAATCGGTGAACGCACAATCGGTCTGCCCAAAACTGGCGCTCTGCCCAGAACTGGCTGCTTGCGAAGAACGGGGCAGCATCACTTTGCGTAAATCACGCGATGCAGTCAGGCGCGCGGCCATTTCAGCCCATGGGATCACGCGCAAATGCGCCCTCTCCTGAGCCTGTTGGAACGGCGTGCGGGATAGTGAAGTTTCAATCATGAGGATCGCTCTACAAGCAAGATGGTCAATATCCGGTAAAGCCGGGATTTACCTCTGATTAAGGTTCGAAGGGCCTCTGATTACGATGCAGGGTAACGGGGTAAGGTGCGGGGCCTCAGAGTAAGGTTCAGCCCTTCTTTGGCTTGCATGCCGGGGTTATAAATGCCGGTCTTGCGGGCTGATACTGGCGAAAACCTGCGGACCTGTGTATGGGCGCGGCCATGAATGCCGCCACTATAACTGACTTTGGTCCAGCTTCTGGATTTGCCCGCGGGCTTGATCCTGCCGCCTTGTTCGACCTGCCGCGCGCAGCGGACCAATGCCGGATCGTGGTTGCCATGTCAGGCGGGGTCGATTCGTCCGTTGTCGCCGCATTGGCTGCAGCCAGCGGGGCCGAAGTCATCGGCATTACCTTGCAGCTATATGATTATGGCGCTGCCGCCTCCCGCAAGGGGGCCTGCTGCGCGGGTGATGATATTAGTGATGCCCGCGCCGTTGCCGACCGGCTGGGCATTGCGCATTATGTGTTCGACCATGAAAGCGCCTTTCGCGATAGTGTGGTCGAAACATTCGCTGATGATTATCTGCAAGGGCGCACACCGGTGCCCTGCATCCGCTGCAATATGGGCCCTAAATTCACCGATCTTTTCCGCATGGCGCGCGAATTAGGCGCCGATTGCCTTGCCACAGGCCATTATGTGCGCCGCTTAATCGGCGCTGCCGGTCCGGAACTTCATCGCGCGGTTGATCCAGCGCGCGACCAATCCTATTTTCTTTATGCCACAACCGAAGCCCAGCTAGACTATCTGCGCTTCCCCCTTGGCGGGCTGCCCAAAGCGCAGGTGCGCGAATTGGCCGAGCAGGCAGGGCTGCGCAATGCAGCCAAACCCGATAGTCAGGACATCTGTTTCGTCCCCGATGGCGATTATGCCAAAATCATCAAATCACTGCGCCCGCAAGGCGCCGTAGCAGGCAATATCGTGCACGCTGAAACCGGCGAGATTATGGGAACGCATCAAGGCGTCATCCATTTTACTGTGGGCCAGCGCCGCGGATTGGACATCGGCGGCCA
>Ga0209345_10002644_pt1 | contig 19471 bp, 16 predicted proteins | sample Cruoilmetagenom7_FD_187294 | JGI IMG/M metagenome (GOLD analysis project Ga0209345, IMG submission 187294) | Oil polluted marine microbial communities from Coal Oil Point, Santa Barbara, California, USA - Sample 7 (SPAdes) (version 2) | ecosystem: Environmental > Aquatic > Marine > Oil seeps ... | reverse complement strand
CCGCATAAGCATTATTTATATTAGAACCATCTGTCACTTCACGTATTTTATTTAAAGCCGATGCAATACCTTGTGGGTTACGCGTAAATTGCACCGACGCAGCATCAGCCAGATATTCTCGTTGTCGTGAAACCGCTGCTTTTATCAAACGCCCGAAAAACACTCCAATATACCCTACGACTAATAAAGCAATTCCCACTAATACCAAACTACCAGAGTCACGATTTTTATTTGTACGCAAATACGAAGGTCTATTACCATCAAGTATTAAACGCCCAACCGAACTAATCATTAAAATACCCGCAAGTATCGCCATTAAACGAACATTTATTCGCATATCACCATTAAGTATATGACTATATTCATGCGCTACAACACCTTGCATTTCTTCTCTAGTGAAATTATTTATTGCACCTGCTGTCACAACCACTACGGCTTCTGTTGGTAGATAGCCAGCCACAAAAGCATTTATTCCTGGCTGACTTTCTAAAATATATAAACTGGGTAACGGCACGCCTGATGCAATTGACATTTCTTCTACCACGTTGATTAGCTGTCGTCGTTTGGCATCTGATGTATGCAAATTAACTCTTTTCGCTCCTAGCATCGCAGCGACCGCATGACCTCCCGATTTCAGTTTAAACCAGCGATGTAAACTTCCGGAAATTATCAGTAAGCAGGTTACTCCTGAGACATAGTAAATCACGCCATCGGAGAACCAGTCGGCAGGTGTATATGGGTATAGCTCAAGATACATAAAGGAGTAGTAAATCACGAGATTAACCGCAATCACAATAAATATGATTGCGATCATAAAATACAATAACAGTATTTTGGTATAGCGCTTTGCTTTATCTTGTTGTGCGAAAAAATCCATTTGAAATTTCTATTGATTCAGCTTATGCAGATTGAAATTAAAAAATAACCTGTTAATTAAAATCTACACGAAGCGGTTTTTTATACTCTTCATTTTCTATTTCAAATAACGCCGCCTCTTTAAAGCCACCATTATTTGCAACAATAAAGTTAGGGAATTGCTCTCTATATGTGTTGTAGTGCATTACATCATCGTTATAGCGCTGTCGTGAAAAAGCCACTTTATTTTCTACCGTACTCAGTTCTTCCATCAACTTTTCCATGGTTTGATTAGCCTTTATATCAGGATAACTCTCAGTTAAAGCAAAAAACTGCAACATTGAACCTGATAATGCTGTTTCAGCTGCTGCTAATTTTTTCATAGCGGCTGCGTCTTCTGGGTGCAAAGCAGCTTCTTTTGAAGAGGCTGAGGCTTTATTTCTGGCCTCAATAACGCGAGTTAGGGTTTCCTTTTCATGCCCCATATAAGCTTTGGCTGTTTCAATTAAATTTGGAATAAGGTCGTATCGTAATTGAAGCTGGTTATCAATATTAGCGAAACCGTTTTTGAATTTATTTCTATAAGCAACCAGGTTGTTATATATAGCAATCAAATAGACTATGAATACAGCAATAACCGCCAGGGTAACTATGCTTCCTGTTGACATATATACTCCATTAAATTTTACAATTATAAATAATCAAAGAAGACTCACCAGGAACCTGGTGTCACAGGTGGAACGGCACCCCGCTCCACCGGTCTTAACACAGTAAACAAACTACAATAGTTTATTAATAGCTGACATTAGATCACCCTCTGACGCTGGTTTAATTAAGTACCCACTCGCGCCCTGTCGTTCAGCCCATACTTTATCTGTTTCCTGATCTTTACTGCTAAGAATAATAACCGGAATATGCTGTGTTCCTTCTGTTTTTGTAATATGGCGTGTTGCCTGAAAGCCGTTTAGACCAGGCATTACCACGTCCATCAGAATCAAATCAGGAAGCTCCTCACGCGCCACACTCACCGCTGAATCTCCATCTTCTGCTGTAATGGTTTCATGTCCATTTTTAGCCAGAATTTTTATAAGAGACTGAACTTGTGTCTGCGAATCATCGACTATCAGTATTTTTGCCATGCATAATCCCACTTAACCAAATAAATAAATAAATAAACACTAATATTGCAGATTTATAACTATCTACTTACTACAAGATTAGACTATAAATATAAAAAATAAAGCTATTGTGCTTCTCCACCTTCAAAGCTAGCCCTAAAACGTCATTCAAATGACCAATTCTGTAATATATCCATTCTAAAGAGCTCACCATGTAAGCTAAAAACTACACCTCCTGCTGTTATTTCAACCACATCAATACCCTGAACAAGAGTGTCGCCCTCTGACATCATTGAGCCATTAATAATTACCGATCTATTAACCGGGCTAGATGAAAAAACGTGTCCCGCAAAACTCATTTCCGGTACCGATTGCTGCTTATAATCAGGTAATTCATTAAGATAAGGTATATCAACCAGTTCATTGGGGCTTAAGAGTTCCTTTGTATGCGCTACTTCTACCCTTATCTGTTTAATATCCATTTCTGGCTGCACATCCTTCACAGAAGGTGTTTCCTGAGCGACCTTCGTCTGCTGCTCCGCTTTGGGGGGCGCGCTAACAACAGCCCGTGCCTCAGCATCCAATGCAGTTTCGTTGGCAGGCACATCAACTACAACTGGCCCTTTAATATCCGCAGTATGTACAACGCCTACTGTCTCTTTGTTCGATATCATCATACCTATTACAAATGCCAGCACTAATAATAAAAAGCCTATTAACCCATAAAGCGCCCACTGGGACTGAGGCTGTGTACTAATGGGTATGTGGACGGTTTGCAGGTTAGGCACATCTCCCTGCTTACGCTCCTGGTCCGATTTTTTAAGCGCATCTAATATATATGACATTAACTTGTCCCCAATAGCGGCACTTTTTCCCCAGTAACCTGGTTAATATGAATCAGAGTTTTAACTCCCACCACACCGTCAGCTTCCAACCCTTCACGCAACTGAAAAGCCTTAATCTGTTCAACCAGTTCCCTGTCATAATAACTGTGCACACTATCCTGAGGGTTATGATTAATCTCATTCATTCTTTCACTTAACCATAATACAAGCTTACTCGAATCACCTGGTCTAATTAAGTCCTTATACTCTGGCGGAGTTCTCCAGAGCAATGAAAACTCACCCTTCCAATAAAATATTAATTGCTCTAGTGATATCTTTTGTACACCACCAGCCATTACTATTTTTGCTGATTCTTCGTTCAACTCTATAAGAGCCACGTATTGTCGCCTGTTCAAATCATCATAAAGCGTTAATACTGCTGGACGATTATATTGCAATAAACTCTGCAAATCAGACCGTTCATGTAGGCAAGACAAGCCTTTCGTCTCAGCAAAAAAGCAGGGAGTACCATTGGTTAATATATTGTAATCTAGCTGCCAGCTATCAAACAGTGACTGGTATGACTGTAAGTTGCTACGTAATCGTTGACCTCTATCCGGCCACTTGATAAAACCAGCCTCTTTTGAGTCCGCTGCTACTGCAAGCAGCTCGGCCTCTACAGGGTCGACTACCACCGGCTCTTCTTGCGGTACATCTTCCGCCTGGATATCTACCTGCTCGACCGTGATCTGCTCTGCTTTTACTTGTGGTAATTTCTGAACTTCGACAATATCTGCGTCTATTTTATTAACAGAAGATGCAAGCTCCAATCGAACACCCGATAAATAAGCAGCCGTCATCAACATAATTACAACAACTGCTATTGCATATATTTTATACAATTTAGGCTTAACATTGGCTTTTATGGCAGCGGTTTTCTTATCACCCAAAACCTCTTTTGCTGCATTCATCAATATTTTTTTATCTACTTGATGCTTATTTTGCACATAGCAACCTAACAGTGCGCGATCACAAATTACATTAATCAGGCGAGGTACTCCGCCACTATAATTAAAGAGTTGCTTAATCACAGCATGGGGAAATAATGGCCGCCTACAGCCTGCAATCGCCAAGCGATGCGCCGTATACTCTTCTACTTCATGCTGCTTTAATGGCCCAAGATGAAAGCGTGCGGTTATACGCTGAGCTAACTGTGATAGCTCAGGACGATCAAGCACATCCAGAAATTCAGGCTGGCCCAGCAAAATAACCTGCAAAAGCTTGCGCTCATTAGTTTCAAGGTTGGTTAACAGGCGCAGCTGTTCTAACACATCTAGATCAAGATTCTGCGCTTCTTCTATTAAAACAACTGTTTTTTTACCCTGCGCATGAGCCTCTAATAAATTTCGATTAATATAATCGACTAGCGCCTTAACTGATAAATCCGTCTTTTCATATATAATATGCAACTCATCACAAATAACCTGTAGCAACTCTATTGAAGTCAACTTTGGGTTAAGCACCAATGCCAGATTAGTATTTTCCGGCACCTGCCCTAACAAGCACCGACTCACCGTGGTTTTACCTGTACCCACATCGCCTGTGAGCAAAATAAAAGCACCATCTGACTCCATACCATAAATCAGGTGCGCCAACGCCTCACGATGACGCTCACTCATATAAAGGTAGCGCGGGTCGGGGGCTATAGAGAAAGGGGCTTCCAATAGCCCAAAGTGTTCTAAATACATGTGGCTATTATAAACTTAATCCTGATATACAGATATATCAATTATCTGGCTTTTTACAGGTTACATCGCCTCCCGGCGATATAGCCTATTAATGTACCTTACCATCACCTATTGAGACTTAGCTTCCTGCCATAGTGCTTCCAGCTCAACCAAAGAACAATCTTTAAAAGATTTATTGGTTATCGCCAAAGTTTTTTCTATGTAGCCAAATCGTTCCTCAAACTTTTTATTGCAGGCTCTCAATGACTCTTCAGCATCTACATTTAGATGACGTGCCAGATTCACACAACTAAATAATACATCGCCTGTTTCTTCAAAAATAAACTCATTATTGTTTTTCTGCATCGCTTCACGTAACTCTTTTATCTCCTCCTCAATCTTTTCCAGTACTGGCGCCACATCAGGCCAGTCAAAGCCTTCTCTAGCGGCTCGTTTCTGTAATTTTTGCGCTCGCTTTAATGAAGGCAAGGCACTTGCAACCCCATCAAGAATAGAGGCTTTTTCTGTTTGCGCCTGGGCATCACGCTCAGTTGCCTTAGACTTTTCCCAGGCCTCATGCAATACTTCTTCATCTTTACAGTCAACATCTGCAAATACATGTGGATGTCGGTTTACCAATTTTTCACTTACCGCATTAACTACGTCATCAAAATCAAAATCACCCTGCTCTTTTGCCATCTGAGCATAAAACACCACCTGAAATAACAAATCACCTAATTCAGACTTAAGCTCCTTCATATCACCACTCTCTATAGCATCAGCAACCTCATACGCTTCTTCTAATGTATAAGGAGCTATGGTTTCAAATGTCTGCTTAATATCCCACGGACAACCCGTATCTGGGTTTCTTAATGCCGTCATTATGTCGAGAAGCTTTTTCATTTTGTATCTCTATTAAAATCATGAGTTATTTAACTGCAATTCTAACATTAAATTTTAGCCACAAAAAAAGGCTCATTAACCCAACCCGAATTAATGAGCCCCGCCTACCTCCCTCCTCTTAATTACTTACAATCTGTGTATCTTCATAATCCAGCTCAACCCTACGGTGTTCTCTGTGATTGACCGCACCTGCTAATGGTTGGTCACTAGCATTACCTGTCACCTTTATACGATCTTCTTCAACACCAAATTCAAGCAAAATTTTCGCCACGGTTTCAGCGCGTTTCTTGCTGAGTATTTCGTTATATACTCTTTCTCCAGAGCTATCAGTGTGTCCACTGATATTCAATACCAGGTTTTTATTTTCTTTAAGATATTGCGCGTGATGCCATAACATCTCACCATACTCAGCACTGATATCTGACTGATCGAATGCAAAACCAATAATCCCTTCTTCTGGTTTTTGGGTTGCAACTTTTATTTCAATATTTTCTTCTACAGGCACCTCTACCACAGGCTCTACCGACTCAATGATTTCGATATTATCTTGCTCTGACGATATATCTGTAACGCTATCATTTGCCTGAGCCTGTTCTTCAATTACTTCATTTATTTCACTTAACTCGTGAGTTATTTCTGGTGCTATTTTTACTGTGTCATGACTTGCGCAGCCACCTAATATTAGTAACGGTATACTAATTACCAGAATTACAGGATATGTTGTTTTGTTTGAAATTTTCATATTTCTTTCCTCGGGTTTGATTGGTTTTCTGTTATCAACAATTTGTTTTGTTGTTAACTTGAGGATAAGTATGAAGTGAGGGTGTGTTTTTTTGCTGACTGGAATATGAAAAGTTGCGGTTGAATTATTATGAATTATGACAATTTAAAATTTTTACAAAACATTATCTCCATGGGAACTCCACCAATATCTCAACCCCAGAACCATCATCCAAATTAACAGCCTGCACACTCCCTCGATGAAATTCAACAATCATTCGAACAATATATAAACCCAAACCTAAATGTGGCTGATTACCTCTTTTATCCCTGACCGAAACCATTGATTCAAATAAATTTTCACGCATAGATTCGGGCAACACACTCCCATGATTAATAACACTTAATTGAATCGTATCTCGAACCTCATGCAATTTTATTATGACAGGCGTAGATTCAACATGAAAATCAACAGCATTAGATACCAACTTATCCAGCATTTGCGCCAATAATTCAGGTTCCCCTGTAATAGTTCGATTAGCATCTAACTTATCTTCTAACTTAAATACAACATCAGGGTACGCCAAGGCATAACCGGCAATACAACTTTCAATTAACTGGCTCAGATTCACATTTTGCAAAGTTTCAGACTGTAAGGTTTGCTCCAGCCTGGTAGCCTCGCTCATCCTGCTTAAAATATCACTTAACCTCTCCATGCCTTCACTGGCACGCTGAATATAAGTATCTCTGGCCTCATCCGTTTTTACCATTTGAAGATTTTCCAATGATGACCTCACAACAGTTATAGGCGTTCGCAACTCATGTGATAATTTACCTGCCATGGTTTCTAGATAGCGATTATATTCCCCTAGCCTCAACAACATATCTGAAAAACCTCTTGATAAATCACCGATCTCATCACCAGATTTTGCAGGCTTAAATGTTTTTTCTATTCTACCGTCATTTGATATGGCCAACTCTGTTTCATTACGTAAGCGCCTAATTCTCACCGAAAGCCGTGTTGCATAACTTAACAACACTATCACCGTGATCAAAAAGGTAAGTACGCTTAAATTTATTAAAATTTCCATGGCTCTATTTTGTAAATTCAATATAGCATTACTAGTTTCTTCTATCGCAATTGCACCAATTGTCTTATCACTTACAATAACCGGATAACTTGCCGTTAATATTCGCGCCTGTTTATCTGGCGTTTCACGCCAACTGGTTGATGGCTTTCCTTCTAATGCAAGCTTTACCGCATCGGCACGCAAATATGACGCACTTGATAATTCATCTTTGAAATTACGGGCTGGCTGCTTTAACAATAACTGATAAAATATATTTACCAGCTTACTTATAACGCTTTGCCCACCTACTTCTGTTTCATATTCAGCTTGCTGGTCTTGCATACTAAAATCACCTGCCACGGCTAATACTCTATAATTCTGATCTACTATCCAGGTTCGTGATGCCGGCCTTACAATTCGTTTTAGCATGGCCTCCACTTCTACCGAGGGGATAACAATTGTACCTAAAGAATCTGTTATTTTCGTTTCGCCCAAAAATGATTTAATTTCACCACTTTGAATATCATCTACATCTGCCACATAAAATGAGAAACCATCACCAACCAATGACAATGGTATTCTTAATTCAATATTGTAACCCTCTGCCGTTTCTTGCCACTCTCCTTTAATTCGCAATTCAGGCGCTACACTCTGCCACTCACCATCACGTAAAATCATTCTATGCGCATTAACCCAGCCGGGTGATTGGGTCGCTATAAAATAATTTTTTAATTCGCCCTCTTTATTTTTTAGCTTCAATATAAGATGGTCATTTTTATTTAAACTTAAACTATTAGCTTGCCTGTACACCAACTTATCGTCTTTTACCTTCAAAACCATATACAGGTATTTTCTGTAACTAGACAGATGGTACTCATATTCAAATGAAGCTGAATTCTCTGATGAAAGCAATCTGGCCTTTTCATCAAAATCAAGCCAGTCATCTAAATACCCATCTAACTGTATTGCTCGTTTTATTGGTCGCACATATAAATGTGATGAGGGTACAAGAGACTTTTTTATAACTTTTTCATCATTCCCAGAAACTGCTCTCGACTTAAATATACCTTCTTGCCCCTGTAATACTGCCGCAACAATTTGTGCTCTACCCAATAAATCGTTTTCCTGATTTCCACGTAAAAAGTTTTCCATATCCTGTATATATTTAACCCCCATCCAGGGCACAATAAATAACACAGCAGAAATCAGCAATAACTTACTTCGTATCGATATTTTTACAGGTTTAATTTTCAAGCCAACGATAACCCATGCCGTAAACAGTTTCTATACAATTAAATTCTGGATCCACTGTTAAAAATTTATTTCTTATTCGTTTTATATGCGATGTTATGGTCGCATCATCAACTACAATACGTGCATCTTCCATCAATTGATCTCTATTTTTCACATGTCCTGGGTGCCTCGCCAATGTATGAACCACCCATAATTCGGTAAGCGTTAAATCAATTCGTTGTAGATTCCAGTCAACTGTGAATCTATTCATATCCATTTTCAGCAACCCTCTATCCAGTATATCCTCTGAGGCTGGCGTCGCGGTAATTGCACTTATTCGTCTAAACAGGGCGGCTACTCGTGCACACAGATTTGGCAAACTTATATCTTTGGTTAGATAATCATCCGCACCAAGCCTTAAGCCAGAAATAATATCCAGATCACTATCTCTAGCCGTTAGAAATATAATAGGCACTGTTTCAGATTTATTTCGTAAAATACGACAAACCTCAAATCCACCCTCCACATCGTCTTGCAGACCAATATCTAACAAGGCCAAATCTGGCAACCGCGTATCAAATGCTTTAATAGCCTCGCCTCGGCTTGCATACTGGGAAACTTTATATCCTTGCTGCTTAAATGCATCTGCATAGTTTTCTCTGATAGATGGCTCATCTTCGACTATCGCTATATGCTGTGACATCCTTACCTTCTCTTCGTTAATAACTACTACATACACTATCACATAAATACGATCCAAATCAGGCATCTATGTCGCTTGTCATAATTCATCATATTTCATCTCTAGCCTGCTAGAAACGCTCCCCGTGATCGTCATTCTTATCGCGCCTAATACTAATCAAGCATGAGGGTTTAACCATAGGAGATTTACATGTTATCTTTAAATACAAACTTTTTTAAACGTCGAACACGTCGTGAATACCTACACGATAGTTACAAGCCCCAAAAATCATTTTTAGCCACTTGGCTACTTCGATTTGTTATATTTCTCCTGTTAGTTATATTTGGTTTATTGATTTTTCTATTTAGTAATATTGCCTTTGCTGACACGCACAACTCTAAATTCCCCAATATAGAAATTAATAATGTAAGCGAAGGAAGCTTGCTTATTAAGTCAGAAATTCCGGGGCAATACCAACAAATACCTTTACTTAATACCAATGTGGATATAAAAGTCTCTGGCATGCTTGCACGAAGCCATATCAAGCAGCACTTTAAAAACACCAGTGACAAATGGATAGAAGCTGTTTATGTTTTTCCATTACCAGAAACAGCCGCAGTCGATCACTTACGCATGCATATTGGTGAGCGCTTTATCGAAGGTGTTATACAAGAAAAACAGGTAGCGAAAAGAACATATGAAAAAGCAAAACGTGAAGGCAAAAAAGCTGCTTTAGTCGAACAACAACGACCTAACCTGTTCACTAATTCTGTAGCAAATATTGCTCCCGGTGAAAGCATTATTGTAGAAATAGAATATCAACAAACTTTACACTATGAACAAGGGCATTTTAGTTTACGGTTTCCAATGGCCATTACGCCTCGATATATACCGGGTGCTGCCATTAATGAATCAATATCTCTGAATGGTACAGGCTGGGCTCGTAATACCGATCAGGTTATTGACGCTTCACAAATTACTCCTCCAGTACACACTGGCGAAAATAAAATCAGCCCTGTTTCTATAAACATTGTATTAAACCCCGGCTTCCCTTTAAGCCTACTAACTAGCCGTTATCACAATATAATAAAACAGCAACACAATGAAATTTTTCACGTTTCACTAGAAAATGGAGTTACTCCATCTGATCGTGATTTTGAATTGGTCTGGACACCACAGGTAAACCATATACCCAAAGCAGCTGTTTTTCATGAACAAATAAATGGCGAAAATTATCAAATGTTTTTAATAGCTCCTCCTGAAAGCAACGGATATAACACTCAACCTTTAGCAAAAGAGGTTACCTATATCATCGACACTTCCGGATCAATGCATGGCATTTCACTAGCCCAAGCTAAACAGTCATTATTACTAGCCTTAGACAGCCTTCGCCTCCATGATAAATTTAATATCATTCAGTTTAATTCCATTACTGATCAACTTTTCTCTACCGCTCAAATAGCTAGTTTCAAAAACATCTTGATAGCTAAACAATATATTAACAACCTTCAGGCTGATGGTGGCACCGAGATGGCTCCTGCACTGAACCTGGCTTTAAAAAAAAATTCTGAAAGAAATTTTGTCCACCAGGTTATTTTCTTAACCGATGGAAGCGTAGGTAATGAAACCGCTTTATTTGACATCATCCATAAAAAACTGGGAAACAGCCGCTTATTTACTATCGGCATTGGCTCTGCACCCAACAGCTACTTCATGCGTAAAGCTGCACAATTTGGTCGGGGTAGTTTCACATATATTAGCAACGTTAATGAAGTAAATGAAAAAATGACATCACTATTCAAAAAACTTGAAAGTCCATTAATGACCGATATAAAAATCCAGTTTGACGATGACATAATCGCAGAAACATGGCCTAAGCGCATACCTGATCTATATTCTGGTGAACCTGTTATTTTAGCAATAAAATCAGATAAACCATTACAGCAAATAAGCTTACACGGAACGCGCGCCCTGGCGCCATGGAAAGCTCAGTTAAAATTAAATAACAGCAAGCCCAGCAACGGTGTGGGCACCTTCTGGGCACGCAAGAAAATTGCAGCTTTAATGGATAGCCTTCACAACGGAGCAAAACATCAACAGGTACGTACTGATATTCTTAATGTTGCGCTTACTCATCACTTAGTGAGCAAACATACCAGCCTTGTTGCGGTTGATAAAACACCATCGCGCCCTGCAGATTCTGAGCCCAACAAACATGCTATGCCCGTAAACCTTCCCCACGGACAACACACAGCAAAAACATTTGGTCGACTAGCTCAAACAGCCACATCAGCCGAATTAAATTTAATATTTGGGTTAACACTTTTATTACTCGGCATAGCGCTCACTGTTTTATTGCGCAGCTCCCAACCAACTTTCTCTATTAATAAAAAAACACCATAAAATGAATATGAAAATCAACTCCCCTTATATAATTGTTTTTTTATTTATCCCCGGATGCTGGTTTATAGGACAGGGTCTATATATAGAGTCTAAAGCCATCCTAGCCCAACACCTTTTAGAACAAGCGTGGGAAAAAACTAAAACAGGTAAAAACCAATACAAGCCCTGGCCTTGGGCAGATACCTGGCCAATAGCACGCCTAACTGTACCTCGGCTAGATATTGACTTGATTGTTTTAGCCGGTGACAGAGGTAGAACCCTGGCGTTTGGACCAGGACATAATCTTGCTTCCGCCCTTCCCGGCGCAAATGGAAATAGCCTGATCAGTGCTCACCGCGACACTCATTTCGAGTTTTTACAGCACTTGCAACCCGGTGAACAAATTTTTATAGAAACCGCCCAAGCTGGAACCCAGACATTTACTGTCACCTCTACCCGTACCGTTGATATGGACAATGCTCGCTTTATTGACGATTCGTCTAGCTCATATGTACACCTTGTTACCTGCTTTCCCTTCGGTTCAGTCATACCCGGTGGCTCGCAGCGCTATATCGTATCTGCGGCATTACAAATCACGACTCAATAGACGCTATTACGACCCAGAGCACAGGAACACGAGACTTATCGCCATATACCCCAAATAATTCGACCAGATACAGCCTGGAAACTTGCAATATGGCGATTATTACAGGTATCATTCGCCACAATAATACAGAGCCAACAAAGATTGGCCTGCACCCCATTAAAATACCTCTTAAATTTTTGAGGTTTGTATTTCCAGGTTATGGACAGTTCTGGAGTCATCAGCGTAATATATAAACAATCTGTATTGCGAACATTAAATGCGCTCTTTGGAATACCCATCGAAGCCTCGCATTTCAGAAAAACATATTAATCACGAGGCTAGACCATGACTTTTGAAGATTTTTCTTCCGCACACTTAACTGTACTGTTATCTGTTTTTGCTATTGCATTTATAATGGGCGCAGTAGTCAATAAAACTAATTTTTGCACGATGGGTGCTGTTTCCGATATGGTTAATATTGGTGACAATAGTCGCATGCGCGCCTGGCTTCTGGCGATCGCCGTGGCAATTATCGGCGTGGTATTTTTTGAGTTAAGCGGTATAGCAAGCGTAGATTCAACCTTACCTCCCTACCGTGGCAGTAATTTTGCCTGGTTAGAATATATTCTTGGCGGCTTCCTCTTTGGCATTGGCATGACCTTGGGCAGCGGCTGTGGTAACAAGTCTCTGGTTCGTATTGGCGGAGGCAACCTAAAATCCATAATTTTATTTATAGTCATTTCTGTTTTTGCTTATTTCATGATTAACCCATTCCCTGGCTCAGATAACACCATTTACTCTCTGGTGTTTTATCCGTGGACTAGCCCTGCATCTGTTAGCCTGAGCACACAACAGGACATGGGTAGTGTAATCGGTAACATTTTCGGTACCGACACTAGTGCTACCCGAGCAGTAATCGGCTTGTTACTGGCTGTAATTTTACTTTGGTTTATATTTAAATCGACGGAGTTTCGCAGCAGCTTTGATAACAAGCTCAGTGGCTTCACCGTAGGTGCAGCTGTACTTGCTGCCTGGTTTGCTACTTCTGGTATGGTAACTATTAACGCCGAAGATGAGTCATACACCTGGACTGAATATGCCAGCGCAGAGTCATGGGATATGATGGAAGATAATGCAAGCGACCGCCCTCGTGACGTTGCAGTGCAGTCATTTACTTTTATTAACCCCATTGGACAAACAACTCGTTATGCAACTAAAGGCTTTGACTACGCTTACTTGACTGCTGGAGTTGTAGCAGTACTGGGCGTTATTTTAGGTTCATTTATATGGTCACTTATTTCAAAGGCATTTCGTATCGAATGGTTTGTTGATCTTAAAGACTTTACCACTCATATAATTGGCGGCATTTTAATGGGTGTTGGCGGCGTACTCGCACTGGGTTGCACTATCGGCCAGGGTATTACCGGAGTATCAACCCTCTCTATGGGCTCGGTGCTTGCACTAGTATCAATTATCTTTGGTAGTGCGCTGACTATGAAAATTCAGTATTACAAAATGATGCATGAAGATGAGGCGACTTTCTTCAAAGCCTTAATTAGTTCTTTAGTCGATTTCAAATTATTGCCTGAAAAGCTTCGCTCACTTGAGAACTTCTAAGCACTGACACAACAATCTCCGGGGCAGGCGCTATTATTGGAGGCCTGCCCTGAAGATTAAGAATGACACGTTGCATATCACAAACCCACAAGTATAAATTTACGTTTATATTTTCTTTAGCCTTTGAAGCTACTCTCTCCACTATTTAATACAAACACTCGAAAAATCAATGATACAATCCAGCCATGGATTTATATAATCTATTCACACTAATTGCTGCAACTTTTACCGGTGCTACTATGGGTAGTTTTTTACTGGTAACTTTGCTTTATAACACCCACCTGAAAGCCCAAAAAAACCTTAACGACAGTTTATTTATTTATCGTCGTTTTTACCGCCTTAACTCGGTACTTTGCTTACTGGCCGGCGTATGCGCTGCACTGGTTAAGGAGCAAGCAGCGTCATTTTTACTAACTATTATTACGGTTAGCTATGTTTTCAATCACTCACACATTCTAAAAGGCATACTAAAATCCTGTAACGAACAATTCCAGGTAGTTAATCAGCGGGCTTATGGCTCATTAAGCGCCTTGCAAAACCTTCTTCATCTATGTCAATTTTGTGGTGCTGGGTATGTCATCTATTTGCTAGCACTCAGTGATTAGTCGCTTTTCCAGGCATCGCTTCTTTGCCCTTACCGCTGGTCAGAAATATAAACCTGCTCATTTTTTCGGTTATTTTTTAGCCAGCACTCCAGCCCTTTACCAATCAGCAATATTCAGACTTATCCACAGATAATACATTTATTCTCCACAGGCTTGTCCACAGCAGATAGGTGTTGACCCTTAAATTTCCACAATATATAGTGTGTAAATTGATTTGAGCGCTACACGGAAGTCAGGAAAAGCTAAGTTATCCACAATGGGGATACGCATATTTACGGGATAGATTAAACATCTCGAAAAATATTAACAATCAAGCTTCAGAATGCAAAACAACTAATATAATAAGCGACAATTGAAAGGGATAACACTTAATATGGCTAAGTCCATCGTTTCTATTAACTCTTTGCTAGTCAAGTTAAAAACACTCAATAATGCCTTGCTCATAAAGCTTCAACAGCTAGGATTCAACACCAGCTTAAGCCTGGGTTCTGAGCGTGAATACACGGTTAAAACACTTGTTAACGCTATTGATACTCTGGCAATTCAGTTTCTAACCATTACCGCTAACCGCAACCAGTTCATTCAACGCACCAGTTATAACGAACGCATGGAAATTGAATCTTGCTTAAATAGCTTGCTCAACTGTCTGGAACAAACAAACACGGAATTAGCCGATTTCAATAAAGATACTTTTCAGTGCGACCAGAATCTGGCTCTATTTTACGCAACAAGCAACAATGAGCAGCGCAGTTTAAAACTGCTCAATGCTGTTCATTTTATTGATTTAATAAAACCATACAGTCGCATGCTGGAGATGATTGTTGCCCAGGAGCGAATTCATGCCTTGTCAGCAGTACTTGAAACATTACTAAACAAAGAAAACACCGCTGCAATTGAAAAAGATAATGAGCTAACTGATGAACAGTCAAATGCGCTAGAGTTATCACAGTATTTAATAAGACAGGCTTTGTAAACTAACTGAGTAATGGCAATAGCATAGAAGGTTATTACTCAGCACCATAAGTTGATGGCCATTAACGCACGGCCACCAATCTAAACACCACCTCAGACCGGTTATTTTTATTCTGGAAGTTAACCGAAAAAAAAACAACTAAATTAGCAATTGAAGCTCACACAGTGTGCATGCACAGGAACGTTTTACTCCGGGTTATCGTTACAAAATTTTATACGTGCATCATAAACTCGTTCACAACTATACGCAGCACGACCATCACGATAACAACGATTGCGCTTATGCAAGGCATACTCTCTACACTCTGCCCAACTTGCTTTATTTGCCGAGTTTTTTTCTTTTTTCTTGTCCCAGACATTACCTGATTTACGCCCTGGTTTATTATCGTGCGCCCTTCCAAACTTAAGCTGGTACTCAGCCTTTAATCGATTAAGATCTGTATTATTTAGCTGATGCTGCGCTTTGTTCTTATCACCAAATACACCTTCAGCATATGCACTTTGCGACAGAACCAATAATGCTAGCAAGAATGTTAAAAACGTTTGCCTACGATGCATATGCGTCATTTTTTTTATGGATTTAACTTTCGTCATAGATACCCCAAAGTTTCTGAATTTCTTTATAGCAGTTTAAAAACACTTGTAAAGCCACTTCATCTTTCAGATCTTCGTAAAGACCTGACAATTTAAATATTAATAATCATTTAACCAAAAATGGTATAAGTCTGTTTCTGATCGCCGGTACTGCCAATATAAGCAAAAAAACAGCTGCCAGCAAACTCAACTCATAGGATAAAACACTGTGCCGATGCTGCTGAGCTGCATCTATTTGCAAACTATAATTTGCAAGACCCCAGTCTAATAGCAAGCCCATTAACAGGCTCATTACAGATATACCAGTCAAATATATTAGCGTAACTTTACGCCCTAATTCTTTTTTGACTAACATTATTCCAGCAATGTTTGTAGCCGGCCCAACCAACAAAAACACCAGCACAGCACCCGGAGACACACCTGCAACCAACAACCCAGCGGCAACAGGGGTTGAGGCCACCGCACAAATGTACATTGGAATACCCACTACCAACATAACTAACATAGAAATTATACCCTGCCCCCACTGGGCTAACCAGCCATCAGGTATAACCGTCATCATGACACCGGCAAAAACAATTCCAAATGCCATCCACTTCGATATATCATCCAGTAAATCGGTAGCCGCATAGCGTATTGCCTGCCCTATTTTACTCGTCGAGTTTTGAGGTTTGACTGCGCAACAACTATTTTCCACCTCTGTTTGTTGGCTACAACAGCTACTCTCATTGGCCGACTCCACTATACCCAAATAAAACTCCTTGGCTTCATCTTTCACAAATGCGACCATCATTCCAGTAACTATTGCACTGAATAGCGCAGAAACTGGTCGATACACTGCCATAACGGGCCCCATTAAAGCGTAAGTCACTGCGACAGAGTCTATACTGGTCTCCGGTGTAGAGATTAAAAAAGAGACCGTAGCCTCTTTCGATGCCCCCGCTCGATGCAAGCCAATTGCAGCAGGCAAAACACTACAGGAACAAAGCGGTACCGGGGCACCAAACAATGCAGCACGCCCTACCGCAGAAAACCCTGTCCCGCCTAACCATTTTTTCATTGCATCTTCTGGCAAATAAGCCTTTACCAGACCAGCGGCCATAAGCCCCACAAGTAACCAGATAGCAGTATCCAGATATACGGCCCAAATGTTTTGCACAAGATGTAGAACAAATTCAGTCATAGTTATCAGTGTAGCCTATCTCCTTAATTAAGGTAAAATACCTCAACATTCACTCCCAGGCATCACCAGCCATTATTAAAGACCAGATTTATATGAAACAGACTGAATTACTCTCACCCGCCGGCACCCTTAAAAACATGCGCTATGCTTTTGCGTATGGCGCTGATGCCGTATACGCTGGTCAACCTAGATATAGCTTGCGTGTACGCAACAATGACTTTATGGAAGAAAATCTCGCTATTGGCATAAATGAAGCGCATGAGCTGGGTAAAAAGTTCTACCTCACCTCAAACTTAATGCCCCACAACAGCAAAATAAAATCTTATATCAAGGATATGGCTCCCATCATCGAAATGGGGCCGGACGCTTTAATTATGGCTGATCCGGGGCTAATTATGATGGTAAGGGAGCGCTGGCCAGAAATGCCTGTGCATTTATCAGTACAGGCAAATACAGTTAACTACGCAGCGGTAAAGTTCTGGAAATCAGTTGGTATTGAACGCGTTATTTTATCCCGTGAACTATCACTGGATGAAATCAAGGAGATCAGGCAGGAATGTCCGGATATGGAACTCGAAGTTTTTGTACATGGTGCATTATGTATTGCTTACTCAGGCCGCTGTTTGCTTTCGGGTTATTTTAATCACCGCGACCCGAATCAGGGAAGCTGCACTAATGCCTGCCGTTGGGATTACAAAACAACTCCTGCAGAAAAAAATGCCGAGGGCATCTACAAACCTAAAGAGCTAACAGAACAAACCGTTAAGTTTTCTGATATGGGTGATTCTCGTAACCCACTAGCTGATGAGGTTATGTTTTTAGAAGAAGCCAATCGCCCGGGCGAACTAATGCCAGTAGAAGAAGACGAACATGGCACTTATATCATGAATTCAAAAGACTTACGGGCGGTAGAGCATGTAAAACAGCTGGTTGATATTGGTATAGATAGCCTAAAAATCGAAGGCCGTACCAAGTCACACTATTATGTTGCACGCACAGCACAAAGCTACAAAGAAGCTATATTAGATGCAACAAAGGGTAAAGAGTTTAATCCTGAATTATTAGGTGTGCTAGAAAATCTGGCCAATCGGGGATACACGGATGGCTTCTATCAACGACACCACACCCACTCATATCAGAATTATATGCAGGGAAATTCCGTTAATCGCCAGCAGCAATTTGTAGGGGAAGTTGTAGCTTATAGCAAAGAAACGGGAATGGCCGATATTGATGTAAAAAACAAAATAAAAGTCGGCGACAAACTGGAGTTAATTAAGCCTTCAGGCAATGAAGATATTATTCTCAGCAGCATGCAAGACATGAATGGTAACGAAATAGACGAAGCTAAGGGCGGGGGCTATAAAGTTCGCATACCGTTAAATGAAGATATGGCAGAGCGCGGTTTAATTGCACGTTATATTAATACGCCTATTTATACCTAGGCCAATTCCAAAATAAAATTTAGTTACAGAGACGCCTCTGTAACTAAATTTTTAACCTATTTTTTCGAATTTAAAAATCAATCCAGTACGTGTGATACCAGGCCATCTGCAAGCTTAGGCTCAAACCACGTAGACTTAGGCGGCATTACTTCATTTGCATCTGCCACTAACATCAGGTCTTCCATACTTGTTGCATACATAGAAAATGCAGCGGCCATTTCACCACTATCAACACGCTTTTCTAAACCCTCAAGGCCACGAATACCTCCCACAAAATCAATTCTTGGGTCAGTTCTAGGATCTGTAATATTCAATACAGGTGCAAGCAAGTTGTTTGCTAAAAGACTTACATCCAATCTTGCAACCGGATCATCTGACACTAAATCTGGATTAATATTCAGCCTGTACCATTCGCCGTCTATATACATTCCAAATTCATTAGGCTTTGCAGGTTTAACCGGTGCTGATTCTTTCACACAACTAAAGTTTTCTTTAACTTTGTTTATGAAGTCTTCTTTTGATAAACCATTTAAGTCAGTTACCACACGATTGTAATCAAAAATTTTCATCTGCGTGTGAGGAAAAATTACTGACAGAAAGTAATGACTCATTTGATCATCAGAACCTCCAAGCGTTTTTGCAACCCTTGAAGCAGAGGCTGAGCGATGATGCCCATCTGCAATATAAATCGCTTCCATTGCATCAAACCCTGCTGATAATTTATCGGTCACTGCCTGATCTTCCACCACCCATAACGTATGAGCAATCCCATCATCAGCAACCAGATCATAAACTGGCGCACCTTCAGCAACCTGATTTAATAATCCATCAATCTCAGCATCTGATTTATACGCAAGTAATACAGGTCCCGTCTGAGCATTTAACGCCTCAATTTGTGCAACTCGATCATTCTCTTTCGCAGGCCGGGTAAACTCATGTTTCCGAATTCTATTTGTAT
>Ga0209345_10002642_pt1 | contig 19477 bp, 15 predicted proteins | sample Cruoilmetagenom7_FD_187294 | JGI IMG/M metagenome (GOLD analysis project Ga0209345, IMG submission 187294) | Oil polluted marine microbial communities from Coal Oil Point, Santa Barbara, California, USA - Sample 7 (SPAdes) (version 2) | ecosystem: Environmental > Aquatic > Marine > Oil seeps ... | reverse complement strand
CCGGTGACGGGTGCTGAATTCGCAATCTGGCTCTCCATCGCCTATGAGGTGAGCTACCGCGCTGGACTGGCACAACACGCTACCTGCCCTGATTACCACACCTCGGGGTCCTGGACGTCGACGGGTATCGCAACCGCGATCGCGCGGGCCTTGGACCTGACAGAGACACAGATCAGACATGCGGCCGGTATTGGAGAGTTTCACGGCCCCCGCAGTCAGATGATGCGCTGCATCGACCACCCTACCATGCTGCGTGACGGCGTCGGTTGGGGCGCGCCTTCTGGATTGACGGCGGCCTATATGGCACGCGAAGGATTCACCGGCGCTCCCGCGCTTACATGCGAAGAAGCGCCCGCGTTCTGGAAATATCTGGGCGCTGCGTGGCGCACAGTCGAGGACACCAGCTATAAGCCTTACCCGTGTTGCCGTTGGGCTCACCCGTCCATTGATGCTGCCGCAGACCTGATGGCCACCCACAGCCTGACGCACACCGATATTGCAGGTGTTGAGATCCGCACGTTCCACAACGCAACGCGCCTTGCCGGACACAGCCCCCAGACTTTGGACGAATTCAGTTATTCTATCGCCTTTCCGGTCGCCTGCATGATTGTGCGTGGCCAGATCGGCGTGCCCGAGCTTGCCGCTGAAACGTTGAACGACCCGGACATTCTTCGGGTCAGCAGGGCCACGACCCTGATTGACGATGATCACTACACCAAGATTTCTGTCGGCAAACGCTGGGCCGAAGTTACATTGCGCACAACAGACGGACGCGCCTTTACATCAGAGCCCCGCACCCCGCGCGGCGACACAGACCAGCCGCTCAGCGACGCCGAGATTTCGGAGAAGTTTCACCGCTTTTCCGACCCTGTTCTGGGGCGTGCAAAAGCAGATGAGATCGAAGAGCTATCGGGCCGGTTTGACATGCTGGACGCGGACCAGTTTCGCCGCCTTTTGGACCTGTGCCTAAGCGCGCCGTGATAACGCGGACAGGCTGTGTCCGGCGCCCAATGGCTATCACACTTGTGTGTAGGCAGCGGAAAAGGCGGAACAATGGGGCCAACCGGTCGTTTGCCTTGTAACAATAGAAAGGAAACGCACCATGCGTATCGTTCATGTCATCACCGCAGCAAGCATTGGCTTCGGGTCTGCCACAGCCGCATTTGCCGCCTCATCCCATGGGTCTGCAAGCTATTACACCGGCCAATCCGCTGAGTTTACACAAAGCGTCTCTGGTGCTGCAAAACCCGTTCAGGTTTCCGAGCGTCACCACAAATACAAACAACACCAAAAGAAATATCGCGCGGAGCGCAAAGACAGAGAGCCCCGCGAGAACCGTGAAGCCCGACGCGAGCGGCAGCACGGTTACGATCACAGCCGCCTTGGTCGTGATCGTGGCGACAGCGATCTGGACAAAGCGCTCAGCATATTAGGCGCTGCGGCGATTATCTCCAACCTAAACTAACTTCTATAAAATTTCAGTCGAAACCGGTGGCCGCTATTCAGCGGCCACTTTTGTTTTCTTCTGCAACATCGGCTTGAGGTATTGACCTGTGTAGCTTTCCGGCACTTCAGCAACCTGTTCTGGCGTGCCAGTGGCCACAACTTTGCCGCCGCCATCACCACCTTCGGGTCCTATATCAATGATGTGGTCAGCGGTTTTCACCACATCTAGATTATGCTCGATCACGATGACCGAGTTCCCCTGATCGACCAATTCATGAAGAACTTCCAACAACTTACGCACATCTTCGAAATGCAGACCTGTGGTCGGCTCATCCAGAATATATAGCGTTCGTCCGGTGGACCGCTTGCTTAGTTCCTTGGACAGCTTAACGCGCTGCGCCTCGCCGCCCGACAGGGTCGTCGCCTGCTGACCCACCTTGATATAGCCAAGCCCCACACGCATCAGCGCATCCATCTTTTCACGGATCGACGGCACCGCAGTAAAGAAAGTTTGTGCATCCTCGACGGTCATATCCAGCACGTCGGCGATACTTTTGCCTTTGAACTTCACTTCCAGCGTTTCACGGTTGTAGCGTTTGCCTTTGCAGGTCTCACACTCGACATAGACATCCGGCAAAAAGTGCATCTCGATCTTGATGACGCCGTCGCCCTGACAGGCCTCACAGCGCCCACCCTTGACGTTAAAGCTGAAGCGGCCCGGCTTGTAGCCGCGCGCTTTGGCTTCGGGCAGGCCCGCAAACCAGTCACGGATGGGCGTGAAAGCACCTGTATAGGTGGCAGGGTTCGACCGCGGCGTGCGCCCGATGGGGCGTTGGTCAATGTCGATGACCTTGTCCAGATGCTCCAGCCCTTTGATGGTCTCGCAGGGGGCGGGTGTTTGCCGTGCCCCGTTCAGGTTCATCGACGCCGTTTTAAACAGCGTCTCAATCGTCAGCGTCGATTTGCCCCCACCGGATACGCCGGTGACACAGACGAACTTTGCCAGCGGAAAATCGACCGTAATGTCATGCAGGTTGTTGCCGCTGGCTTTGACGACCTTGATCTTTTTCTTGTTACCCTTACGCCGCTTGTCGGGCACTTCGATTGACCGCACACCAGTCAGGTATTGCCCCGTCACCGAGTTCGGATCGTTAGCGACCTGATCGGGCGTGCCGTGGCTGACGACCTGTCCACCGTGCACACCCGCACCCGGCCCGATGTCGAAGACATAGTCGGCTTCGCGGATCGCTTCTTCGTCATGCTCCACCACGATCACGGTATTACCCTGATCGCGCAGGTTCTTGAGAGTCAGCAGAAGGCGGTCATTGTCGCGCTGGTGCAAACCGATAGAGGGCTCGTCCAGCACATACAGAACACCAGTCAGGCCAGAACCGATCTGGCTGGCCAAACGGATCCGCTGGCTTTCACCGCCGCTTAACGTGCCGCTTGAACGTGCAAGCGTAAGGTATTCTAATCCAACGTTATTTAGAAATCCGAGACGTTCCCGAATTTCCTTCAAGATAGCTTTGGCGATCTCGTTTTTCTGCGGGCTGAGGGCGTCTGGTACGCTGCTGCACCAATCAAACGCTTCGCGGATGGACATCTGCACAACCTGCCCCGCGTGTAACAGATGGTCAGGCGTCCCAATCTTAACGGCCAACGCTTCGGGGCGCAGACGATATCCTTCGCAGGTGCCACACGGGCGGTTGTTCTGGTAACGCTCAAACTCTTCGCGAATCCAGTTGCTGTCGGTCTCGCGGTAGCGGCGCTCCATGTTGGGGATCACGCCCTCAAAGACACGGCTGACCTCATACACGCGCCCGCCTTCATCATAGCGGAATTTGATCTCTTCTTTTCCAGAGCCGTAAAGGAATACTTTCTGGATTTTCGGGTCTAAATCTTTCCATTTGGCATTCTGGCTGAAGCCACAATGTTTCGCGATCGCCTCGATCGTTTGCTTGAAGTACGGGCTTTTGCCCTTGCGCCACGGAGCCAACGCGCCGTCATAGATTTTCAATGTCTGGTCCGGCACGACCAGACGTTCGTCAAAAAACAGCTCCTTGCCCAAACCATCGCAGGACGGGCACGCCCCGAAGGGTGCGTTGAACGAAAACAGGCGCGGTTCGATCTCCGGGATGGTGAAACCACTGACGGGACATGCGAATTTCTCGGAGAAAGTGAAGCGTTCCGGCTCCCCCTCGCTTGGGGCTGTTTCGAGGATGGCGATACCGTCGGCAAGGTCCAGCGCAGTGCGCAGACTGTCTGCCAGCCGCGTCTCTAGCCCTTCGCGCACCACGATACGGTCCACGACCACATCAATGTCATGGCGGAACTTTTTATCCAGCGTGGGCGGCTCGTCCAACTCATAGAACTCGCTGTTGACCTTAACACGCTGGAAGCCGCTTTTGCGCAGCTCTAGGAATTCTTTGCGGTACTCGCCCTTGCGATCACGGATGATAGGGGCCAGCAGATAGGCGCGGGTTCCCTCCTCCATCGTCATGATCCGGTCAACCATATCCTGCACCTGCTGTGCCTCAATCGGTTTTCCGGTTGCAGGGCTATAGGGCGTACCAACACGCGCAAAGAGCAGCCGCATATAGTCGTAAATCTCAGTCACTGTGCCAACGGTGGAGCGCGGGTTCTTCGAGGTCGTCTTCTGCTCGATCGAGATGGCAGGGCTAAGACCCGAGATGTGATCCACATCGGGTTTCTGCATCATATCAAGGAATTGCCGCGCATAGGCGCTTAAGCTTTCGACATAGCGGCGCTGGCCTTCGGCATAGATCGTATCGAACGCAAGGCTCGATTTACCTGACCCCGACAGGCCCGTGATCACCACCAACTGATCGCGCGGGATATCCACGTCGATGTTTTTGAGATTGTGCTCGCGCGCGCCGCGCACTTCGATGTTCTTCAACTCGGCCATTCAGACACCCCCAACGTTCCTAAGCGATATAGGCGGGGTTGTGAGATTCTCCAATGGATAAGTGCGAACAAATCGTAAACATCAAGTCTTTCTGCGTACCGCAGCAAAGCAGATGTGCAAGATCAACCCACCAGCGAAGGCTGCACCGGCCAAGATTGGCAGGCTGAGGTATCCCCATGCGGACAGCGCCAGCGCCATCACAGGTGTGCCAAGCGTGTTCCCGAGGTTCCCCATTTGCGCCATCGCCCCGTTGGCCTGCGTCTGCGTAACTGCTGTGTCATTCAGCTGCGGAACAGCGGCAAAGCTGGCCCCTTGAATAAGCCCCATCGCACCGGCCAGCGCCAGACAGGCCAAGGGCAATGCGGGTACCGCCCACAGCCAGATCATGCACAGCATCGACAGGCCGAAGCCGAGTGTCACAACCAGTACAGCGGACATGTAGCGCAGCATAATAACCCCAAGGGTCATTGAAACAGCGATACTCACCAAGGGCATGCTGCCCATAACTGCAGTGCGCACCGCGGGGTCCAGATAGGGCGGCAATACCGTCAGGATCGAGACAAAGCAAAACGTGTAGAAAAGCCAGCCCAGTCCCGGTGCGGAAATGCGCGAGGATGCATAGATCGCGCGGTGTGTCGCCAGAATGCTGCTAAGCGAGAATGTCGGTATCTCTCCCTCTTGCGGCAGGGTCCGTAAGCGCGGGCTAAGATAGATCGCAAAGCCTGCCATGTACAAAGCATGCATCGCAAAAAGCGCAGGTATCCCCGCTGTGATCGCAAGGGGCCGCCCGCCCCACGCCATCACGGCAAAAGCTACCCCAAAGAACGTACCCCAAAGCGACAGGGCCAAGCCGCGCTGCGCATTTGTGGCGATCTGCGCAATCAGCGTGGGGGCGGCAACCACAATGGCCAGATGGGAGATCCCTTCGATCAACCGCAGGGCCAGCATGGCAGGCAACGGCGGCAACAGCGCCTGTCCCAGCGACACCAGCGCGCCCAACCACAAAGCGCCCAGCAATGCGCGGCGGTAGCGCACCCGCGCCACCAGCATTGCCGCCACCACTCCCAGCACAATGCCAATCCCGCCAACGACGGACACAAGCCACCCGAGCGCGACACCGCCATCCGGATAAACGTCGCCCAGCAAATCATAAATCACGGAAATCTTGGCGTATTGCATGGCCGCGCCCAGCCCCGCGCCCCAAAGCGCCAGCATCAATGGCCATGACCCACGCATCAGCTACGCTCGGCCATTGCCCAGGCGCAGATCGGCATCATTGGATCGTCTTCGATGTCATCTTCGCCCTCGATGTATTCGGGCGGCCAGTTTTCTTCGAGATTCCGTTTGGCGACATGGCGGTTGCCCCACTGAAACGACTGGATCAAATGGTCTTCAAACCCGCATTCGATCAGGAAGTTTTTCAGGCCACGCGCGGACCAGCGCGAATTATCCATCGGGGCCGCATGGAAGGGCACGTAGAAGGGTACAGCCACCCAGAATTTTCCACCCTTTTTCAGCATCTGACGCACGTGGCGCGTCGCTATGTAGGGGCGGTCCAGATGCTCCCACACCTGATTTGCCAGGACCAGGTCAAACTTGCGCGGCTTGCCGGTTTCAGGGTCCAGATAAGGACCCGCGCAGATATCATATTCCGGATAGCGGAACTGCTCATATTTTTTAAAATCAAACTGTTGGCCATAATTGCCGGAGATTTCAGCCACCTGCAGACGGTGCGGCTTGAGTTCTTGTATCAGCCGGCGGGACGCGGGCCCCATGACAACGCGATTGAGACTAACCATAAGGGGTTTATGTCAGCGCGTCAGGATGTGGTCCAGCGCAAAGGGCGGCGTCTGCGGGCAAATGCAGCAGCACCGCCCGCAGCAAAAGCGCGCTACATGTGGATGACGCGACCGTAGGCGTCCAGCACGGATTCATGCATCATTTCCGACAGGGTCGGATGCGGGAAGACAGTGTTCATCAGGTCTTCTTCCGTGGTTTCCAACTGGCGGCCCACAACATAGCCCTGGATCAGTTCGGTGACTTCGGCACCCACCATATGCGCGCCCAAAAGCTCACCTGTTTTGGCGTCAAAGACCGTTTTGATCATCCCGCTTTCTTCGCCCAATGCGATGGCCTTGCCATTGCCGATAAAAGGAAAGCGACCGACTTTGATCTCATAGCCAAGCTCTTTGGCCTTCGCCTCCGTATAGCCGACGGAAGCCACCTGAGGATGGCAATAGGTACAGCCTGCGATGCTTTCGGGCTTGACCGGATGGGCATGAAGCCCTGCCATCAGTTCCGCAACCATAACTCCTTCGTGAGATGCCTTATGGGCCAGCCATGGTGCCCCGGCGATGTCACCGATGGCATAAAGACCGTCAACACCTGTGCGGCAGTACTCATCCGTGACGACATGGGTGCGATCAATCTTAACGCCAAGCTCTTCCAGACCAAGGTTCTCAACGTTGCCCACGATACCAACAGCGCTGATCACCGTGTCGAATTCTTGTTTCTCAACCTTTCCGCCGACTTCGATGTGGGCGGTGACTTTATCCTTGGCGCGATCAAGCTTTTTGACCATCGCCTTTTGCATGATCTTCATGCCCTGTTTTTCGAACGCCTTCTTCGCAAAGGCAGAGATTTCTTCATCCTCGACAGGCAACACACGGTCCATGACTTCGACGACAGTCGTGTCGGCACCTAGTGTATTATAGAAGCTGGCGAATTCGATACCGATGGCGCCGGACCCGATGACCAGCAGCTTTTTCGGCATGTGGGGTGGTTGTAGCGCGTGGCGATATGTCCAAACCATCTTACCATCTGCTTCAAGGCCCGGCAGTTCGCGCGCCCGCGCCCCGGTGGCCAGAACGATGTTCTTGGCGGTCAGGTTTTCGGTCCCCTTGTCGGTCTTGACGGTAACCTTGCCCTTGGCAGGCAACGTCGCTTCGCCCATGACCACGGTGATCTTGTTCTTTTTCATCAGGTGACCAATGCCGCCCGAAAGCTGGCCAGCGACCTTGCGCGAGCGTTTGACCACGGCATCCAGATCATACCCGATCCCGTCGGCCTTAAGCCCGAATTCCTTTGCCCGGTGCATCAGATGGAACACTTCGGAGGACCGCAGCAGCGCCTTGGTCGGGATACAGCCCCAGTTCAAGCAAATACCGCCGAGATTTTCCCGTTCGACGATACAGACCTTCATCCCCAACTGTGCGCCGCGAATGGCGGCAACATAACCACCCGGCCCTGCGCCGATCACGACAAGATCATAGGATGAATCGGCCATTGTGCACCTCATATACGGCTGGAATAATATAGTTTACCGCTAAACTATATCATCTTATCCAGCAATGGCGAGGGGGGAATGGCAGGGATGCGCAGGACGCAGGCCCTTAGCAATCAACCAAACGGTGAAAACAAAAAGAGGGCCATGTGGCCCTCCGATCGGTGTGACGCTATGCCGCCACTTTTGCCTGCAGCTGTCGCAGCGTGTAGCCATAACCGCCCTTATCCGCATAAACGGTTTCGCTGCGGGTATTGGCGCGGGACAATGCATCGTTGCGGTAAGGAAAGCGGCCGAATTCGCGGATAACTTCGCGGTGGGCCTGAGCATGCAAAATGTTGTCTTCGCCGGCATTCGGCATACGCTCCACCAGCAACCGGACGCAGCGGTCCTGATCGCACAGGTTCTCAGAATGCATAAGCGGCAGATAGAAAAACTGGCGTGCAGGGGCGTCAATCTTTGTATCCCACTCCTTGCAAATGGCACGTTTGGCCACCGCAAGAGCAATGGGATCAAGCGCAAAGGCAGTCCCCTCACCGCGGAACATATTGCGCGAGAACTGGTCAGTGAGGATGAGATAGGCCAGCGCGCCAGACGGATACGTGAGCCAGAGGCTTAGCCCACCATCGCGCGCCACCTCCCACGTAGACATGAAACGGTTGCGGATTTCTGCATCCAGCGCATCGTCAACAGCGTACCAGCCTTTCGGGCCAACTTCATCAAGCCAGAATTCCAGTACTTCTTCAGGACCAACCATCGCTGCATACCTCCTTGCACGCCGGTTAATGACATATGCAGTAAAAGGCATTTGACTAAATTTTCAAACACACGATTTGCAACAAAACGGTTACGTTTAGCGCAATCATCCTTTTAATCAGCGACAAAGTTTCCGATGGGCGGCGGAAAACTGCCTGATTAGTCAGCGTTTTTTGTCGATTCCTCGTCTTCCAGTTCCGTTTCGATCGCATATTCCTGCGCGATTTCAAGCGCAACAGCCGTGGCCGTTGGCGCCATTGGAACGTAAGATCCGGTATCTTCCCAAGCAGGTGCCGCACGCACAGTGGCACGGTAGGAAGCATAAACAATCATCGCTGCGAACAGGACTGCGGTGAACAGATAAAAGCCCGCAGGCCCCAATGATGTCCCCATCATCCAACCCGTGATCATCGGTCCCAAAATCGCGCCAAGTCCGTTGATGAACAACAACCCGCCAGAAGCAGCGGCCATATCGTCATGCTCAAGAAAGTCGTTGGTGTGCGCAATCAGCAGCGAATAAAGCGGGTTCGCCATCCCGCCGATGACGAATGCGGATACCAGCAGGAGCGGAAACACATGCCCGTACATCATGCCCATGATCGACCCTGCCCCGCCAACAATTGACACCGCGATGATCAGATAACGGCGATCCATCCGGTCCGACACCCAGCCGATTGGATACTGCAAAACCACCGCGCCAATAAAGAACGTCGCCACGAACGTCGAGATCTGCGCCACGCTGAGCCCCGCTTCGGCGCCATAAACCGCCGACATGCCGAACTGCGCGGAGAAAATACCGCCCAGAATAAACATGCCCACACAGCCCAACGGCGAGAAGCCCATCAGCGCCCTCAGGCTCATCGGCTTGGTCCGGTCGAAGGCGGGTGTCGGGCTGATAGAAAGCAAAATCGGCGTAACGGCGAGGCTCACCAACACTGACGGGATCACGAACAGAACAAACCCGCTTGGATCGGCAGTCAGCAGCAAGGCCTGCGCCGCGACAATGCCCAATGTCTGCACGATCATATAGAGTGACAGGGCCTGCCCGCGGTTGGAATTGTCAGCCGCGTTGTTCAGCCAGCTTTCAGCCGTCACGTAAACAGCAGAAAAGCAAAAACCGATCAGCACACGTCCGGCGGTCCAAACTGCAACATTCGGGAATGTCGGGTAAAGAATCATCACCGCAGAGATCGCCGAGGCAAGAGCAGCAAACACCCGCACGTGACCCACACGCTGGATCATCCGTGGCGCAAGGCGCGAACCGCCAAGGAATCCGACAAAATACGCCGACATAACGATAGACATCTTGAACGTGTCAAAGCCCTCAAGCTCACCACGAATACCCAGCAACGTGCCCTGCATGCCGTTGCCCAGCATCAAAAGGAACATGCCAAATAGGAGCGCCCATGCGCTGGAGAGGACCTGTATCATTCGCGTTTCCTTTGTCTACCAGACACCCCTAACGGCGCATCTCGTACCATGTCGGGATTAAATACGACCGGATTCGTCGCTTTTGCGAGCCGGTATCAGGAGAGATGCATCTCCGTAAGAGAAGAAACGATAGTTTTCATTAATTGCGTGTGAATAAATTGTGCGAATTGCCTCTTGTCCCATCAGGGCAGAGACCAGCATCATCAGTGTTGAACGCGGCAAGTGGAAATTCGTCATCAGCGCGTCAGCCACGTTGAACCGGAAACCCGGAGTGATGAAGATGTCTGTATCACCTTCCCACGGCTGGATTGCACCACCCTGCCCCGCAGTTTCAATCAGGCGCAGCGCAGTTGTACCGACCGGAACAACCCGCCCGCCATCAGCTTTGGTTTGTGCGATCTCGGCTGCCGCCTCGGCGCTGACCTGCCCCCATTCGGCATGCATCTTATGTTCAGATATGTCGTCTACTTTAACCGGCAGGAAGGTGCCTGCACCAACGTGCAAGGTGACGTAGGTGAATTCGACACCCATCTTGCGCAAAGTCGCCAGAAGCTGCGTATCGAAATGCAATGACGCCGTGGGCGCGGCCACTGCGCCGGAGTTCTTTGCCCAGACAGTTTGGTAATCCGTCTTGTCCTGTGCGTCAGCGGCGCGTTTAGCCGCGATATAGGGGGGCAGCGGCATGGCACCGGCCGCGTTGAGCGCGGCGTCAAAATCATCACCCGTGAGGTTGAACCGCAGATACGCCAGCCCTTCGGTGATTTCCTCAAGCGTGGCACGCAGATCATCCGAAAAAACGATCTCTTCTCCCATGCGCAATTTCTTGAGCGGTTTGACAAGCGCCGACCAGACACCCGCATCTGCCTGAGGTTCCAGCAGCGTCGCTTCGATTTTGGCGGCTACCGGGCCTTGGGTGCTGTCGCGATGGCGTAGACCAGAAAGGCGCGCAGGAATCACACGCGTGTCATTCAGAACCAGCCGGTCGCCCGCGCGCAACCAGTGTACCAGATCATGGACTTGGGCGTCGTGGATATCGTCGCCCTGCGCCACCAGCAGCCGCGCGGATGATCGCGGCGTGGCGGGACGCACGGCAATCAGCTCATCGGGGAGATCAAAATCAAAATCGCTCAGTTTCATGTTGCTGCCTCTAGCGGCCTTCGTAGGTGCGTTCAACGGGCGTTTTGGGTTCGGCGTCTTTCTGCGGTTCCGGCGCGCCTTCGACAGAGGGCAACTCTGTCTGAGGTGCGCGCAGGATGTTGCGCAAGCCCCCCGGTGCCAGTACCGACAGCGGGTTAACAGAAACCTTGGGCGATTTGGCCGATCCGCTGAGCGTGTAGTTAAAGCCAAGCAAGCCTTCGCCCTTGCGCGTCAACAGCGATCCAATGCCGTTGAGAAGATACACAGGCGTAATCACACCCTGCATCGAAATCTGCCCCGTATCCGTGGCAAAGACGCCGTCCGCCGATAGGCCCAATGACGCACCAACCGCACTGCCGCGGCTCAGGGTGATACGTCCGGGGGTCATGCGAAACTCTGCCTCGACCTCCTCGAAATAGATGCCGTCGCCGTTCATTTCATTGACCAGCCCCACCACCGATATTGCGTTGACCAACGCGGCCATTGCCGGTGCGTCCTTGATGGAGACGCCGTTCACTTTGAGGCTGCCATCAAACGCGCCACCGCTGCCGACAGGTAACAAGGAAAGCTCCATATTGCCGCCCACGGCCTGCTTCAACACACCGGCTGATCGCAGAACGCCACCAGCATCCCCACTGCTCAGGCGCACAGCCGTGCGACCGTTTTGCGGAACAATTCGGCCACTTACGCCAGTACCGCCATTGACGCGCGCCTCGAACGGGCCATCAAGACCGCCCGTGGTCTTGAACGTTCCGGCAAGCCCCTGCAGCCACATGGTATCCGTGATCTGCAATCTATCGAGCACCACTCGCATGGGTGGCGCAGCGCCACCAGAGGCACCGCCGCCGCCGCTGCTGCCTGACCCGAATTTCGCCGTGCGCATATCAAGTGAACCACCGCGCACCACAACCTGCGGTGTCCTACCTGCCCCTTGCCCAACCAAGGCAGCACGGACATTCAGCCAGTTCCCCACACGCAGATTATCAAGTTCCAGAACTTCTAACCCGCCGCTTTTCGCCAAAGAGATATTGCCCTTGGCGGACAGGCCTGCGCCGCTGAGTTCCATCGCGGTCACGGCGGGATTGGCGCCAAGGCGGATGCGCATGTCCAGCCCCCCCGCAGTGCCGCTGCCCTTGCGCCAGCCCAGTTGCGGGATCTGGAGAGTGGCGCCGCGCAGATCAGACCGCAGGCTCATGCGTGGCGACTGGCCGCGCTCAAAATCAATACCAATGACGGCCCGCGCAGCCCCTGAAAGCGTGCCGGGCGGCAGGGCAATATTGAACGCAGACAGCGCCTGTGGTGTGATCTGCGCGCTGCCGCGCAACGTGCTTTTTGACGATCCTGCGCCAATTGGCTGCTGCCAGCGCCCGTCAAATGCGACACCGTCCAGCGTGCCTTTTCCCTCGATCCTGATGCTGTCGCTGCTGGCCGTCAGGGCCATCCGGTCGGATTTGAGCGTGCGACCTTTGATCAGTCGGCTGCTGCTGAGGTTCAGCAAATCGCCAGTTATGTCGAATTTCACGTTCTTTGCACCGCTGCCCTTTTTCAACGGAAAGGATAGTGTCCCCGTGGCCACAACGTCCCCGCTGGCCAGATCAACCGGCAGGCCGGTGCGCTGCATGACCGTCATCGGCGGTTGGTCCAGTGTCCAGAGCGCGGCAGTGACCGGACCCCGCGCATTCAGGCGCACCACTGCCGGCGCACCGCCTTTCACGGTGGTGTCAGGAATGATGAATGACGACCGCTCCAGCCTCAGTGCCCCGCCGGTTTCGGCCTCCATTTCCCCATCATCAAGAGAGACGACAAACCGCGTGCCATCCAGACTGGCATGTCCGCGCGCCCCGGTGATCGGCGGCAAATTCTTGAGAACCCGCACAGAAGCATTTTCGTAGTCAAATGCCATATAAGTGCGCGGTCGCTGACCAGGCTCAATCCGCAGCGCAAAGTCGGCATTCTTGAGCTGCGCTTCAATCAGGTTTTGCGTAAGCCAGTTACGTGTCTTGGTTTTCAGCGGTTCAGGCCAAAGGGCGAGAATTCGGGCCGGATCGATCTGGTCTGCGCGGGCATCCATTGCCACGCGCCAGCCATCCGGTTCTGCTGTGAGCGTGCCAAAGGCATGCCGCGTCTCACCCTGATCAAACAGATCAAGCCTGCCGATATCCAGTTTGAAGGGCGCTGTCTGCAGCCGGAAATCAAGCTCGGCCCCCTCCAGCTCAACCGGTTCCGGATAAAGCCCCATCGGGTTGGCGCGCACGTGCGTCATGCTGAACTGCCCGACCATCGCCTCCAGCGCGCCTTCGCGCAGGCCGGTCATCGTTGCAGTGCCTTCGGCGCGCGCGGTCACCCATTTACTGCTGACCGACAGCTCGTCGAATTGCAGCAATCCAAGAGCGGAGTCATACGAAAAATAGCTGCGTGCGGCCTCGAACGGGATGGGCAATGTGCCGTCGTTGGGCTGTACAACGCCTGCACCTATTTGCAGCGTCGCATTCAGGGGCGCCAATGTTCCGTCTGTCCGAACACCGGACCGGACAGCCCCTGATATCGGGGCACGCAAGGCCCCCATCCACGCGAAAGCCGGACTTTGAGTGGCAAAATCGGCCGCTGAGGCGCCATCAATACGCACGCCAAACTGCGCTTCGGGCGCGCCAATCGGGCTGGTATAATTAGCCGAAAGCGTGGTTATGCCGGATTCCCCGCCCAGCAGAGCCAAATCGGCATTTACAACCAACGCCCCCTCTTTGCGCTGAGCAATGAGCCGCCCACCATCAAGAGTGAAGGCACGTTCAGCGCGGCGGTCCACGTATTGCAGGGTTAGCCCCCGAATTTCGGCGTTCTCAAGTGCGGCCAGCCCGGGTTGCTGGAGCAGCGCGTCGATCTGCGCCACGACTGCGCCAAGGCTTTGCGTCCGCTCGGTGCCACGTCTGGTGCCCAGCACAGTCTGGAGCGCGAGACTGCCATCCTCTTCACGCACTACGGTCATGAAAACCCCGCGCAAGGCGACTTCGGCAGGCTGCACCCTGCCGCTGCGCAACGCCGACATGGACAGGCGCACACGTGCTTCGGAAAACTGCACCAATTCGTCACCGTCGGGCGTGCGCACGGCCACATCGCGCAAACGGACGCGAGGCCGCCAGCCTTCCTCCATCAACAGGCGCAACTCTCCGAACGAGATTTTTACCTGCGGGAATTCCTCTTCGAGACGCTGCTCGATCCGGCTCTCGACCCATGCGGGCATCACCACCGGACGGTCGTAGAAAAAGTAGACAAGCCCCACAGCAAGAACGATCAGCAAGACCAACATGGACCACAGAGCGTTGAAAAACCCCAATAACAGCAAGAACCAACCGCGTTTACGGCGGGCCGGTTCTGCACGTGGAGGTGGTGGCGGGGCGGTTTCGGCCATCAGGTTCCGGTCACTGGCAAAGAAGGCTACAGATTGCGCGGTTCGGGTTGGACTTTTCCGCCGCAACGCTACTATGACAGACGCGCGCGTCGCCTCCAAGGCCACGCCCCCCATTGACCGGAGTTTTGACATGCCAGATGTATCCCAGCCTGCCCCCGATTTCACCCTGCCCGTCACTGGCGGCGGGGATGTGACCCTGAGCGCACTCAAGGGCGCGCCGGTTGTGCTGTTCTTCTATCCGCGCGATGACACCCCCGGCTGCACCAAGGAAAGCATCGGCTTTTCCGAGCACCTGGAAGCGTTTACCGCCGCAGGTGCGCAGGTATTTGGCCTGTCGCGTGACACCATGGCCAAGCATGACAAATTTGCCGCCAAGCACGGTCTCAGCGTTCCGTTGCTGTCAGACGTTGAGGGCAAGGTGACCGAAGACTACGGCGTTTGGGTTGAGAAAAACATGTATGGCAAGACCTCAATGGGAATTGAGCGCGCGACCTATCTAATTGATGCAGAAGGTAACATTGCAAAGATTTGGCGTAAGGTAAAAGTGCCCGGCCATGTCGAAGAGGTGCTGGAGGCAGTTCGCGCGCTATGATGCCGCTTGCTCAAATGGCGGAGGCCGTGCTGCGCACTGCCGACGGCCGCGAAAAGACCGCCCTGTCCCATAGCTTTGCCGCGCAATGGCGTGCCGCACGCGCGGACGGCGCTTTACCGGAAATCGGCAGCGCAAATCCGCCGCTTCATCCTGCGCGCCCCGCCCGGCCCGAACTGCTCAGCCCGCGAGATGTCCCGCGCCGCCGTCCGGGCACACCCGAAGGACGGATCGCCCTGATGCACGCTGTCGCCCATATCGAGCTTAATGCCGTTGACCTGCACTGGGACATCATTGCGCGGTTCACAGATGTGAAAATGCCCATTGGCTATTACGATGACTGGGTAAAGGCCGCTGACGAAGAATCAAAGCATTTCAACCTGATGTGTGATTGCCTTGAAGCGGCAGGCAGCTTTTACGGTGCCCTTCCAGCCCATGCTGGCATGTGGCGTGCGGCCGAAGATACCGTGGATGATTTCATGGGCCGCCTTGCGGTCGTACCCATGGTGCTTGAGGCGCGTGGGCTGGATGTGACACCCGGCATGATCAAAATCTTCAAGCAGGCCAAAGAGGATCAGGCAGTTGCCGCTTTGGAAACGATCTACGCCGAAGAAGTGCATCATGTGGCCTACGGGTCCAAGTGGTTCCATTTCCTGTGCGGCCGCCATGACATCGACCCGACCCAAAAATTTCACGCCCTCGTTCGGCAATATTTTCACGGCCAACTGAAGCCGCCGTTCAATGAAGAAAAGCGGGCCGAAGCAGGAATTCCACCTGATTTTTACTGGCCTTTGGCTGAAAGTAGTTAAGCTGCGCAGGACAAGCCGCTGAAATAGGCGGATTTCTGCCCATATGACGTAGAAACTGGCGACTCTACGTCACGAACGGCCACAAGGGTTGCCCGATCCTCCCGTGAAAGTTATTGCACTTTTGTTAACAGATTTGTGAGGGACACACAGATCTGTAACGGGACCAAAGGGATTTAGTGAACGTGCGTACAAAACTCGCGATTAAGACCGATGCTTTTCTGGAGAAATACTTTCCTGAACGCCGGGTATTCTTGAAATCAGATAGTGACACGCGGTTCATCCGTCTGCGACCTGCAACACAGCTGATAGCGCTCGCCGGCTCCTCGGCCTTGGTAGCCTGGGCCATTGTTGCAACAGCCATCATCCTGATGGACAGCATCGGCTCCGGTAACTTTCGCGAACAAGCAAAACGCGATCAACGCACGTATCAAGCGCGCCTGAACGATCTGAGCTCACAGCGTGACACCCGCGCGGAAGAGGCCCTTGCAGCGCAAGAGCGTTTCAACGCCGCCCTCGCCCAGATTTCCGTCATGCAATCCGAGTTGCTGACGTCGGAGACACGCCGCCGCGAGCTTGAGACCGGCATCGACGTGATCCAGTCCACCCTGCGCGACACGATGCAGGACCGCGAAGCAGCGCGCAGCCAAGTGGCACAACTGCAATCCGATAACGGCGAATCCATTCAGGTTGCCGCCAGCACTGCCCCGATGGATTTTCTGGCCGATGCGCTGGCCCGCACCGCACAAGAGCGTGACAAGGTCATTGAGGATTCACAAGAAGCACTGCTGATCGCCGATGAGCTGAACCAGAAGATCGCGACCATGCAGGAGCAGAACGACACGATTTTCCGCCAGCTTGAAGAAGCCATGACTGTTTCGGTCGCGCCGCTGGATCGTATGTTCCGCGCAGCCGGAATGCCAACCGACCGTATCCTTGAGACTGTGCGTCGCGGATATTCCGGTCAGGGCGGCCCGCTTACCCCCCTTAGCTTTACCACCCGTGGCGAAAAGCCAACCGCAGATACGCTGCGCGCAAACCGCCTGATAAACCAGCTTGATCGGCTGAATCTTTACCGTCTCGCCGCTTCCAAAGCGCCGTTTGCGAATCCTGTACAAGATTCGTTCCGCTTCACATCCCAGTTCGGCTTCCGCCGCGATCCGAAAACAGGCGGCCGCCGCATGCACTCCGGTGTTGATTTCGCAGCACGTACAGGCACACCACTATATGCTACGGCAGACGGTGTTGTGACCCATGCTGGCTGGAGCTCTGGATATGGTCGTCTGGTGAAAATCCAGCACGAATTCGGCATCGAAACGCGCTATGCACATCAATCCAAAATCCGCGTGAAGGTTGGTCAAAGAGTATCGCGCGGCGATCGGATCGGTGATATGGGTGCTACAGGACGGGTAACCGGCGTCCACTTGCATTACGAAGTGCGCGTGGGCGGAAAGGCCGTCAATCCAATGATCTATATCAAGGCAGCAAACGATGTTTTCTAAGAGCAAAATCAACGATCCGGCCCCAAGCGGTGCTGAACCACAAAAACCCGCAGTGCCGACTTCTTCGGCTGCTCCTTCCGCGCCGCCTCAGAAGCAGAACGAGTTCAAGGCAAGCGCCCCTAAAGCAAAGCCGCCCGCCTCTGTTCTGTCTGCCGATCTGCATGTGACCGGCAACATGAAAACAACTGGCGACATTCAGGTTGAAGGTACGGTTGAAGGCGACATTCGCGCGCATCTTCTGACCATCGGTGAGACAGCGACAATCAAAGGCGAAGTGATTGCCGATGACGTTGTCATCAACGGCCGTATCGTTGGCCGTGTCCGTGGTCTGAAGGTACGCCTGACGTCCACAGCACGTGTTGAGGGTGACATCATCCACAAGACCATCGCGATCGAAAGCGGTGCGCATTTTGAAGGTTCCGTGCAGCGTCAGGATGACCCGCTGAACCCGGGTGCAAAATCCGCACCTGCGCAAAAGGCGAACCCCGCTTCCTAAGGGATCGGTCTTTTCGACTAATACCTGAACGCCGTGAGCATCGCTCGCGGCGTTTTTCTTTGTGGCAATGGTGGGTGATTCTTAGGCCGCATCCGTCGACTTGGGGTAAAATGTAGAAAAAATCCAAAGCCTCCGCCCTGCAGATTCACACTACGGATCAAGGCCATAAACCATCGACTAGGCCAAAACTACTCTTTTGGACATAGGGCTAAACCAATGCAGACCGATCTATCCGTATTTGGGTCTGACGTAGCGTCACAAAATTCTGCACAGTGGTCTCAGGACATCAAAACTTGGAGAAATAAAATGACACTTGCAGAAAAAGCCCGCAACGGACGCCGCATCGCACTTGAAGCCATGGCGGAAGCAAGAGCCAACAAAAAACACACCCTTCAGGTCATGAAGTTCAGAAGCGTTCGCCCTCTTGTTTTGCGTCACCGTGTCGAGAACATCTTCAACTTCAACGAGATCGCCTCCGAGCGCCGCCAAATGATGCCACTCCAGATCGCCTCGTAAATCTGGTTTCCAGCGTCGGCCTGTCACAGGTTCTGTTGCAGGTCAAAACCGACAAGAGCACTATCCCCGAGGGATGCAGAGCATCAAAATAAATATGCCAATCAGTCTGAACACGCTGCATCGGCATAAATAGAGCGCAGGAAGAAATTTCGTCTAGGCCGGATTGTATTACTGGGTGGTCGTAACGAGTGAAGGGAGTTTGGCCGCGTCTATGCGTGGCGCGGTCAAGCTCCCTTAAATATTCTCAGGCTAGAGCGCGAAGGCCCTTTGGGGCGTCAGGTTCAACCCTTCTACCCCTCACACGCCGGTGAACGAAAAAAGGCGCCTCTCGCGAGACGCCTTAATTCTGGAAATTATTCTGTACGGGTTAGTCCGTAACAGTCACTTTTTTCATAACATCCGGCTGACCGACAACGGCGCCGTTACCGCCTGTGCCAAGCTTGATGGCATCCACCACGTCCTGGCCGTCCGTCACACGGCCAACAACCGTGTATTGACCGTCCAGAAAAGGTGCCGCGTCAAACATGATAAAGAACTGGCTATTGGCGCTGTCGGGGCTTTGGGCCCGCGCCATACCAACAACGCCCTTTTCGAACGGAACGTCCGAAAATTCGGCTGGCAGATCAGGCAAATCGGAGCCACCAGTGCCTGCGCGGCGCATGTCGCTGCCCATTTTGCCGTGCTCTACATCACCGGTTTGGGCCATGAAACCGTCGATCACGCGGTGGAACACCACGCCGTCATAGGCACCGTCAGCCGCCAGCGAAGTGATTTGCGCCACGTGACGGGGTGCAACATCCTCGAGCAGGTCAATCGTGACCGTCCCGTTGGCTTGACCCTCCACTTCGATCACCAGACCGGAGGCTGCGACCGAACCAGCGGTAAGTGCTGTGAAAAGCGCGCTTACGACGAACTTACGCATCTGCGGCAACCTTGACGCTGATCATACGGTCGGGATTGGCTGGTGGCTCGCCTTTGGCGATGGCATCTACATGCTCCATGCCGGAAATAACCTGACCATAAACGGTGTACTGACCGTTCAGAAAATCATTGTCTTTGAAGTTGATGAAGAACTGGCTGTTGGCCGAGTTCGGGTTAGCAGAGCGTGCAGCACCCAAGGAGCCGCGTGCGTGCGGGATCTTTGAGAATTCTGCCGGCACGTCCGGGTGCTCGGACCCGCCGG
>Ga0209345_10002641_pt1 | contig 19494 bp, 21 predicted proteins | sample Cruoilmetagenom7_FD_187294 | JGI IMG/M metagenome (GOLD analysis project Ga0209345, IMG submission 187294) | Oil polluted marine microbial communities from Coal Oil Point, Santa Barbara, California, USA - Sample 7 (SPAdes) (version 2) | ecosystem: Environmental > Aquatic > Marine > Oil seeps ... | reverse complement strand
TCGTGCAGGTATTTAATGAAATCTTCGGTCGTTATGCTTTGAAAGGCGAAATGGTCGAAATAGTCTTTGAGAAATGCATCAAATTCTGTGCGGCCAAATCTTTGCTCAAGGAACTGCAAGAAGAATTGTCCTTTGACGTAGGCAACATTGGTAAATGCATCATCAGGGTGGGCTAAATCTGCAGGCAGTTTAAGGTGTGTCAGTTCTGGTCTGCTAGCGCCCTCAATAGACCGCTTGACATCTTCGAGCCCTAATACTTGTTCCATGACTGCGCGTTCTTCGCCGTACAGATCTTCCATAACCCGGTTTTCAACATAGGATGTGAAGCCTTCGTTTAGCCAAGCATCGCGCCAGCTGGAATTAGTCACGAGATTACCGGACCAGGAATGCGCCAATTCGTGAGCCACAACATTGGTCAGGCTTTTATCACCCGCGATCAGGGTCGGGGTCATAAAGGACAGACGTGGATTTTCCATGCCGCCGAACGGGAAGCTTGGTGGCAGTACAATCAGATCATAACGTCCCCAACGGTACGGGCCGTAAAGCTTGGCATTGGAATCTTCCATCAAAGGCGTTTCTGCAAATTCTTCTGCGGAAGCGTCCAGAATATATTGCTCGGCGTAGACACCTATATGGTCGTTGATGGCTTTAAATTTGATGTCGCCAACTGCGATAGCCAACAAATAAGACGGAATAGGTTGTGGCATTTTGAAGTGATATTCGCCGTTTTCATCCTTGTCGCCTTGCTCGGCGCTCATGAGCGGCAGTAGACCGTCCGGCACGCGCAATGTGGCGTCATATGTTATCCGCACGGCAGGCGTATCTTGAACCGGCGCCATGGTACGGGCGTTGAGAGCCTGCGCTTGCGAGAATAGATATGGGTGTTTTTTGCCTGCAGTTTGCGCCGGGGATAACCACTGTAAGCCTTCTGCTGTCGGGCTTGTGCGGTAATCAATGCGGACTTTATTTGTACCCTTGGAGAACGGAATGGACAACATAGTGCCGAGCACGTCGTCTTCACCGCTGAGGGTGTAATCCATTGCTACCCATTTGCCTGCACTACTGAGCCCTTGCACAGATCGGATGGTCAAGTCTTTGGTGTCGAGCTGTAAGCTATGTGCGCTTGGGTCTACGGTTTTGAAATCAATAGTTGCCGTGCCGTCCAAAACCTTCTCGTCAAAGTTCACATCCAAATTGAGCGACAAATGGGTCATGCGGACTTTGTCGTAGTTGGCGTAAGTGAATTTATCGTCTTTGACGATTTTGGCAATCGGTGCTTTTACCTCGGTCGTTTTTGATGGTTCGACAGTTTCCGTGGAACAAGCAGTTAAACCAAGAGCAAGGACAAATGAACTGGTGAGTAGGGGGGCGGATGTGAACAGGCGCATATATATTTCTCCAAAAATTTTGCAGATATTAGACGCCATTTCGTGCGGCGTAAAGGGCTGTCGCTGTAATGTTTGAAGAGCCTGTAATTTGATATGAGCTTGCCTCGTTAATGGCAAAATTTCAAAAACCAATTGCACAAAGTGACATGTGGTGTAATACTTGTATTAGAATATGCTAATATAAGGGGTCGTCCATGAACAAAAATGCGAGCTGGATAGAAGGTCTAGGCCAAATTGAAGCACTGGAAGATGCGCAGTTTGACGCAGATTTGGTTGCTGCTATGCGCCGCAATGCACCCAATATCCTTGACCGCGACATCCGTTTTTCAACCCCGACCTTTAAAGAATATGAGAGTTCCGAGCTAGCGGGCTGTGGTAAAAACTCGTTTCCGGCATTTTCTATTACGGCGGGTGGGTGTGCGCTAAATTGTGACCATTGCCAGAAAAAAATCCTAGAGCCTATGATACCGGCCACCAAACCGGAAATGCTCGACAGGAAAGTCCGCGATTTGATTCTCCTGCAAGACTTACAAGGGTTTTTACTGTCTGGCGGTTCCAATAAACGTAACGAGATCAATTATGATCGCTATCTGCCTGTGGTCGAACAGCTCAAACATGACCATCCCGATTTGAAAATTGCTATACATACGGCGTTGCTGGATGAGGCCGCCGCCAAGCGTATGGAAAGTGCGGGCGTTGATACGGCTATGATGGATGTGATTGGTTCTGATGAAACCATCAAGCAAGTCTATAAACTAGACCGCCCCGTAGAAGATTTCGAAGCAACATTAGCGGCACTGTGTTCCACCAAGATGGAGATTAGCCCCCATGTAGTTGTTGGTCTGCACTACGGTAAATTACTGGGCGAAGAACGGGCGCTTGATATTGTCGCGCGTTATGATGTGCAGGCCTTGGTGCTTGTGGTCATTATGCCGTTCTACGCCAAACCCGGCACATTCACTATTCCGACCACCAATGATGTTGGTCATATCTTCCTCGAATCTCGTAAGCGTATGGGCGACAAAAGCGTGCTTCTGGGCTGCGCGCGCCCACCAGGCATGCACAAACGCATCACAGATGCTTATGCCGTGATGGCGGGTTTAGACGGGATTGCCTTCCCTGCGGACGGTGCTTTGGCGACGGCGAAAATGATTGGCCGCAAACACACCCAAGAACATGCCTGTTGTTCCATTAAATTGGGCGCAGATAAAGCCGCAACCACTAGCGCGACGTGCGCGGCCTAGCTTGAAGGTTGCTGTCGACATAATCGGTCTTGATGTGGCTATTATAGGATTGGGGCCAGCAGGGGCTAGCGCCGCTATAGTTGCCGCCAAAGCAGGCCTGTCTGTGCACGTATTTGAGAAGAAAGCCGTGGCCGGACATCCGGTGCAGTGCGCAGAATTTGTGCCTGCTATGCTCGACGCAGGCGAATTGGTCATGACTGAGACAAGCGTACAGCGTATCCACGAGATGATTACATTCGTTGAAAGCGACACGCCTGACCTGACAAAGAATTTCTCAGGCCATATGATTGACCGCCGCGCCTTTGATGCATCCTTGGTCGCCAAGGCCGAAACCGCAGGTGCGAAGTGCACATTTGGTGTCAAACTGAAAAACATTAGTGAAGACGGCACCATGACGTTTTCGGACGGGCAGGTGGTATGTGCTAAAGTCATCATTGGTGCAGACGGCCCCCATTCATTGGTTGGTAAAGCAATAGGCAGTGTCAATACGGACATTGTCGAAACACGGCAGCTGAGCACGACATTGAACACCCCCCATGTTGCAACGGACATATATTTGTCGAACGAATTTCCGGGCGGCTATGGTTGGATGTTCCCCAAGGGTGACATTGCCAATATTGGCTTGGGTGTTTACCCAGACCAAAAACATTTGCTCAAGCCCGCCCTAGAAAGCCTGCATAAACGGATTGCCGCGACTGGGCAGGTCGGCACTGAAATAATTGGCTATACGGGCGGGACAATTCCGGTTGGTGGTATGTTAAAACCATATGGTAAATTAGATGAGAGCTTGGTTCTGCTTGCGGGCGACGCGGCAGGTTTGACCAACCCTATAACGGGCGCTGGTATTGCGGCGGCAGTGATGTCAGGACGGTTAGCAGGAGAGGCTCTTGTGGCGCACTTGGACGGGGAAAGTGACGCCATCGATATTTACGCCGAAGATTTGGAAGACTTATTCGGCGCATCATTGGCCAGAGCCGTATTACGGCGCAAACAATTATTTGAGCAAGGTGCGCCCGAAGGCGCCCTGAGTAAATCCGCACTTAGGGGCGGTTGGATAGCTTACGAAAATTATTGGCGAAAAGATGCCGCTTAAGGAGGGTGAAATGAACGTATGTACCGAGCAAAGCGAGGCAAGGGTGCCTAGGAAAGCAATAATGGGCCGTCGGCGCTTATGCGCCGCGCCCGCGCAGATGTGCGCTTTTGCGCACTACCGTGAGCGAAATCAAACAGGACGGAGAACGAAATGAGTTGTGTAAAAACCGAAGGTGTTCAGACGGATAAGAACCCGCAGGGTTTGGATGTAAATACGCCTGAAATCATGCAGCCGCGTAGCTTTGAAAATGCGCCCAAAGATTTGCGTAACGGTGGGCGGGTGAAAGCAAATGATGTTGTGCCTAAGGGCGTTTATCTGCCCAATAACAATATCCAAACGCCGAATATGACCTCGCCGGAATATGTGCAGCTCTCTACGGCCGCCGCGCTGACGCTCGGACTAATGCCGGGCAGCATGTATAATTGTTCGTGCACGCGCTGTCTCAATATCCTGCTGACTTATCCCGAAGGCTGTCGCGCTAATTGCGCTTATTGCGGGCTTGCACGTCACCGCGAAGCGGATCGGGATTATGCGGACCGGAATTTCATCCGTGTTGATTGGCCGTCTGTGCCAATGGATCAAGTGTCAGAAATCGTTGCCAAGCAAATTAGAGAAGACGGCGAAACGCCGTTCCACCGCATGTGCATATCAATGATTACACACCCGAAATCTGACAAGGATACTTTCACAGTTCTAAAAAACTGGACGGACCATGTTAGCCCTGATGATGTCGCGATTTCCATTTTGTCCAACCCGACCACAATGGTGCGGGACGACCTTGTGCGCCTGCGCGATATGGGCACGGATATTTTCACCGTCGCCATTGACGCGGCAACGCCCGAAATTTTTGACCGTACACGCGGCAAAGGCGTGCAGTCGCCCCATACTTTCAAGAAATACTGGGACACCATTATTCAGGCCAAAGATATTTACGGCGACCAGAAATTTGGCGCACATATTATTGTTGGCATGGGCGAGACAGAATTTGAAATGCTGTCGCTGATACAAAAGCTGGTTGATATGGGCGGACATTCGCATTTGTTCGCATTTTACCCGGAAGCTGGCTCATTGATGGAACACTTACCGAGTACCCCGCGCGACCAATGGCGGCGCGTACAGCTCGGGCGTTATCTCATTGACTATGCAGGCGTTAAAGTGAGCCAAATGAAATTCGATAATCTGGGACGTGTATCTGATTTCGGCATGCCGAAAGCCGAACTGGATATGATTATTGATACCGGATTGGCTTTTCAAACATCCGGTTGTCCCGGTAAATTTGCTGAAGATATTTCCGCCTGTGACCGTCCGTACGGCGACAGTCCGGTTTCCGATATTGCGTCTTACCCGTTCAAGCCAGAGGGCGCACATATGCGCAAAATCCGAAAGCAGTTAGATATGCAAAAGCCGGGCGAGAGCTATGAACCTGGCGAAGAGTTCGACGAATTGTAATGGCTAAAACCATGAAGTCTAAAGCTATTCGCGTCATTGATACGGGGCTTCGTACGGGGCGGGAAAATATTGCCCATGATCAAGCGATGATTGACGCCCATGTGGACGGGGTGATCGGTGACTGCTTTAAATTTATCCACTTCAATCCATGTGCATTGGTTGGTCGGCATCAGGATTTATCTCAAGAGCTTAAATTGGGTGCTTGCGAACGGCTCGGTGTGCAAACTGTGCGCCGTGTGACGGGCGGCGGTGCTATTTATTTGGATAACGGACAGCTTGGTTGGGCGCTGATTTGTGACCGCAGAACCGTCGGTGGTGATTTATCCGAAATCACGGCGAAAATTTGTACGGCGGCGGCGCTGGGCTTGTCGAAGTTGGGCATTGATGCGCAGTTTCGGCCACGCAACGATATCGAAGTGGACGGGCAGAAAATATCAGGCACAGGCGGATTTTTCGATGGTAATACATTGATGTTCCAAGGCACGGTTCTCATAGACCTTGATCCAAAAACCATGATGTCTGTGCTCAATGTTCCTGCACATAAACTTAAAAAACGAGAGCTCGAAAATGCGGCGCAGCGTGTGACGTGTCTGAAAGCTTTGATGGGGCGGGTGCCGTCCATGGACGAAGTGCAGAATGCATTACTTGCCGGGTTCAAAGAGCATCTGGATTTTGAATTTGAAATGTCCGAGCCAAGTGATGCCGTAGAAAAATTAGCTAAAGAACTATACGACGAGGAAATCGGGACGGACGAATATGTCGCAGAAATAAATGAGCCAAACCGGATTAAAGACGTGCTCAGTGGTACCAATACCAAAGGTAATTTGACGGCTTATGTGCGATTAGAGGGTTCTCAAAACGACCGCCTTCGCGAAGTTATTTTCACGGGCGATGTATTTGTAACGCCGCCGCGAACAATAATGGATCTCGAAGCCTATTTACGGCGTAAAAAACTGACAGACATTGCAGTTGAGGTGGAAGCTTTTTTCAAAGCTGCAAATGTCGGTATGGTGAGTTTACTGCCATCAGAATTTTCAGATGCAATTTTAGAGGCGGTACAATGAAAATTCTAACCGTATTCCAACACACTTCCGCTGATTATCTCGGCCTCATGGAAGACCATTTTGAGGGCCGTAATATCGGTTTTCGGTATTACCGTCCCTTCACAGAAAGCGGTAAAGTGCCACCGTTTTCCGAAGTTGGCGATGGATTGGTGTTGCTCGGTGGTGGACCATGGGGGAGTGCTGGCACACGCAATGCCCCCAGTTTGGCCGAAGAGGTGAAATTTACCCGCGCTTGTTTTATGCAAGGCATCCCCATACTTGCCATTGGTCTCGGCGCGCAAATATTGTGCGTGGCTACGGACGGACACGTCGAGCCTGCGCCGCTGGTGTTTACCTGTGATAACGCTGTGCGGGTTGATGACAATGCCCTCAACGGTTACATGCCCGAAGAATATCCTAACCCGGTCTATATGCGTGACTATCCCGTGCCGCCTGATTATGCCAAGATTTTGGCCGAAGACGGGCAGGGGCGCCCCGCCGCCTTCCAAATTGGTGATAATGTGCTCGGCTTTACCGGACACCCCGGCTTCAAGCGCGGCATGGCTGAAGATCTTGTGATGGAGTTTGAGGAAGCCCCTGATAATACGGGAGCTATGCTTGCGGAAATGGGGCAGAAAAAACACGATATCGAAGATGCCCTTGTCCCTATGATGACAGGTATCGTCCAAATCACAGGCCTCATGAAACAGGCCGCGAAGAAGAGCGATACCTTCACCGGTATTGCTTAAGTAAGTTTACGAATCTACCTCTCTCTAGGTAATCCTGTATCTCCCCTTGGTAATTAGGGCTGTTATGTCCTGAAAAATATTTTGCAATTTAAGCCCTAGCTCCAATTGAAGCCGTAATTGTGTAGTTTTTCGCACCATCCCTAAATATAGAAAATCTATTGCGTTTATTAGCATATTCTAATATACAGTACGGAATAGATTGCGTCTGGCTTATCATTGGTCAAAAAAACGGCGCGGGGACTGAATAAAACTGCGGACTTGTTCTGTTTTAGGATGAGGGCAAAGCACCGCTTCAACCGAAGGGACACTACTATGGCCGAGAAGCTAATAATTGTTATGGCAAATACCGATCCGAAAAACCCCGAAGAATTGGGCGCACCGTTCTTTCAAGCTACAGTTGCTGCGGCTATGGATTATGAAGTTGAAGTTATCTGCACGGCGACGTCTGGCATTTTGATGAAAAAAGGTTTCGCAGAGAAACTATTCGTCAAAGAGGGTTCACACAAAAACGTATATGAGTTTATCCAAGATGCCCACGAAGCGGGCGTCAAATTTTTGTGCTGCTCTCCGAACCTCGACTTGTTTGATATGACCAAAGACGACCTCATTCCTGAATGTTCCGGCATTGTTGGCGGTGCTTACCTCATCGAAGAGTTGATGGAAGAAGAAGACACTAAGGTCATGACTTACTAATTAGGGGACGTTTATGGGACATCATTCAGACTCTACCCGCGTACAAGAACATATCGGCGATCCGCTAGAGGGGACCCAAGAAGTTACGCGTGAATTCATGGAAGAAATCTTCCAAGATATTCAATCGGACATCAGATTTGATCATGAGCTTAATGGGTGTTTGAACTGCGGGATTTGTACGGCCACATGCCCTGCAGCCCATTATTACGATTTTAGCCCGCGCGAAATAGTGCAATTGCTCTGGACGGAAAACCTCGAAGGCATTCATGATGCCATGCAGGAAAAAATCTGGTCATGCGCCCAGTGTTATACCTGCGCGGCGCGTTGCCCATTTGGAAATTCTCCGGGTGGTCTGGTCATGTTGCTCCGTGAAGCCGCCATTAAGCACGGTATGGAATCTGCGAAATCTGTGTTGCGTCCATTTTCACGTGTGATGCTCAAGCTTATTTCAACGGGTAACCAACTATCACCCGATATGATTTCAAACGATGCTTTCCCTGACTGGGGCCCGAATATCTGTAAGGTGGATGCGCCGTTGAAAGTTCTGCGCCAAGCTATTCCCGTACCAACTTTAAACACCATCAAAACCGCTTGGGAAACCAATCTAAAAACATCGGTAGAGCTTTATACCATTTGGGAAGAAACCGGCGTTTTGGATCAATTGGAAACTGTGGATGAGAACCTATTCGATGTGATTGTCGACCTGATGGACGAAAAACGTGATGATTGGGATGATTATCTCGATGAAATAGACGAGTAATTCCAGAAAAAGTGGGAACCGGTTTTTCGGTTCGGAATTACGACCACAATAACGAGGACTAGATTATGGTAGATAACAAGAACAATGGTGGTGATCGTTTCACCGGACATGGTTCGGAATGGCGCGATACAAATCTAAGTGCCGCCGATGCGATGACAGCCACAAGCTGGGTTGAGGCGAAAATCGATAAGCGTTCTATGCTGACCAACAAAGACCGGGTGCATGATATCCGCGACGTCATGTGGCAGTTGGAGAAAGAGGGTGAGATTAAAGTCCACCGTGTCGGCGAGCATAATGATCCGCGCATGGCCAAAACATTATATGGCTGGGACAAGAAAATTCCGACAAACCGTCTATGGCACCATAAATCATGCGGGCAGTGCGGCAATATTCCGGGCTATCCAACATCCTTGCTTTGGATGATGAACGAGATGGAATTGGAGTATCTGGACGAGACTGACCAGACATCTTGTACGGCGTGGAATTATCACGGTTCGGGCATTGGTAATATCGAAAGCTTGGCCGCCGTTTTCCTGCGTAATTTCCATCAAGCCTATGTATCCGCCAAAGCGGAAGGCCTGCCGGAAGGATATTACTATCCGCTTGTCCATTGCGGTACTTCATTTGGTAACTACAAAGAAGTACGTGAGTATCTTTTACTTTCCGCTGAACTACGCGATAAAGTGAAGAAAATTCTCGGTAAATTAGACCGCCTTGTTGACGGCAAACTCCTCATCCCCGAAGAAATCGTGCATTACTCGGAATGGGTACACGTGATGCGCAAAGATATTGCCGAGCGTCAAACGATTGACGTGTCGGGCATTCGTGCGACCATCCATCCTGCGTGTCATGTCTATAAAATGATACCCCAAGACGTTATCTATGATGATGATGTTATGGACGGAAACCGTGTTGCTGTGTCTACGGGCATCATGCAGTCTTTGGGCGCACAGGTTATTGATTATTCAACATGGTATGATTGCTGTGGTTTTGGGTTCAGGCACATTATTTCAGAGCGTGAATTTACCCGCTCCTATGCCATTGATCGCAAGATTAAAGTGGCCATAAACGAAGCTAAATCAGACGTGATGATTGGCCATGATACTGGCTGTATCACCACACTGGATAAAAATCAGTGGATTGCTAAAGCTGATGAGCAAAATGCGGGACAAAACTATGAGCTTCCCGTTATTTCTGACATCCAATTTGCTGCTCTGGCGTGCGGGGCTGACCCGTTTAAAATCGTGCAGTCACACTGGCACGCTTCTCCGTTCGAGAACTTGTTTGAGAAAATGGGTATCGACTGGGAAGCCGGCAAGAAAAATTTCGAAGCTTATTTAAAAGAAGTCGAAGCCGGAAACCAAGACAATCTATACGATCCGCGCCGCCGTATTACGGGTGGGCCGGGATATATCAATGTTGAAGAACGTAAAAAACTGGGAATGATAAAATGAGCAAACCAATTCTAGTCGTCGGCGGCGGACCTGCTGGCCTTTCCGCAGCACATTCATTGGCCTCTGTCGGTCAAAAAGTTGTGCTGGTTGAAAAAGAAGACACACTTGGCGGCGCGCCGATTCTATGTGGCTATTCCAAACTTGTCCCGAGCGGTGAGTGGGCCAAAGACGCCATCGGCTCTATGGTCGACCGCGTTGTTAAAAATAAACTGATCAAAGTGCATACGGGCGTCAGCGTTAAAGAATTTTCTGGCAAGCCAGGGAACTTCAAGGCGGAATTATCAGATGGTAAGAAAGTCACCGCAGGTTCAACGATTTTGTGTACGGGCTTTACCCATTTTGACAGCATCAATAAACCGGAATGGGGCTTCGGGTCTTTCCCGGATGTCGTGACGACCACACAAGTTGAACAAATGATCTCATCAGGGCAGGGCGTACGCCGCCCGTCTAACGGCGAGAAGCCAAAACGTGTGGCTATTCTTCTTTGCGTTGGTTCGCGTGACCGCCAAATTGGCCGCGAATGGTGCTCGAAAATTTGTTGTTCTGTGTCTGCGAAAATGGGCATGGAAATCCGCGAGGAACTGCCTGATTGCCATGTGTATATCTATTATATGGATGTTCGCACATTTGGTCTGTACGAAGAAATGTACTGGAAGTCCCAAGAAGAGTTCAAAGTAAAATACATCAAAGCCCGTATCGCCGAAGTCACTTCAGACGGCGACAAAGTCATCGTCAAAGGTGAAGACACTTTGGTCAAACGGCCAATCACTATTCCGTTCGATATGGTTGTCCACGCAATTGGTATGGACCCGAATGTGGACAATATGCTGATCTCCAGCATTTTCGGTGTTGATTTGCATCAATGGGGCTTCCTCGATCAGCAAAACATGTACGGCACAGCCGGCGCGACCAGCCGCGAAGGTGTGTTTGTCGCGGGTGCGGCTACGGGACCGGAAACTATTGATGATAGTATCGCCCAAGGTTCTGCCGCCGCTATGTCCGCGCTTGCGAGCATGACTGTAACAGTAGCTGCTGAGTGATTTAGATGGCGTCATTTTTCTCAAGATTTAAAGCAAAGGATACGGGGCATAGCGGCGCTATAGCTGCCGCAGTGCCGCCTGCCGTTGCGCTTGAGATAGACGGGCCTACACTTTCCTCTACATTGCAAAATTTGATAACGGCCTGCGAAGCGGACGGCGGCGTTGAGCGTTATGTAGAAGCCCTGAAGTTTAAAATTTCCTTGTTTCAAGATGCTTTCAAAAATGCAGGCGATGGACTAGCCCCAGAAAGTTTCGCAAAATTGTGCATGTTTATGCCAACGGTGAGACGCCGTATCGGTGACAATTTAGAAGGTGAAAAATATCTGATTTTGATTGCAGCTATTAAAGGTCTGTTCGGCGACGGTGATATTGATGCCCGTATAAGAGCTTTCCAGAACAAGTTCCCACAAAATAAAAAACATCGCTGGGTAAAAGACTTAGCCACAGAAATTCTACATAACACCGATCCCGAACTGCATCCGCTCATGCACAGATGGGTTTGGGACCGCAAAACCAATTCCGGCGTTATCCGCGAAATATGGTTTGGTGATGTGGACGCAGAAACTCTGCATGTTGATGATAGCTATGAGGTTTTTTTGAAATTGCGCGAAGAGTTATCGGGGTATTTAACCGACAACGGCATCTATTCCGATGTACTATACTATGTGGATTTATTGTGCGCGCAAAGCTACGCAAATTATATTGCGGCGCAGGGGGGCTTGTATTTGAAAGCTGATTTCTCATCCAAAGAAGAGCCCATCGTCTTCACCCGCCGCCTGCTTGGCCTCGACGGAGTAGCGGCTAAAACCAATCTCGATATCGCACCGTCTATTATTGATGGCCGCGCCAATAAGAAAAATTCAATCGCAGACGTTTTGCGTCTAACGGATACTAAATAAGTCCTTAATACCTATAAAAGACTGGAGTAAGCACATGGCTATTCACGAAAAAAGCCTGATTAGACCGGAAAACCTCATTACCCATGACAATCTTGTCATTGATGGTGTCGATGTTTCCGGTGACTGGTCGACTTTTATCCGGTCTCGGGTTGTCACTGATTATAATGAAGATTTACAAGACGAGATTGCAGCGCTTCCGGGCGGTGAATTTATCCACCGCTGTTGGCAATGTGGTTCATGTACCAATTCATGTACGGTCAACGCTGAAAACCCAGATTTTAATCCGCGCTATTGGATTTATCTAATCCGTATGGGCATGGAAGACGAGTTACTGCGCGATAAAGACATTATCTGGCAATGCGTGTCTTGTAACAAATGTACGTCCGCCTGTCCGCGAGATGTTGTTCCGGAAGGTATTATGAAAGCTACGGCACACTGGATGGAACTGAAGGGGCATACACCTAAAAGCGAGCCGCATATTTTTGATGAAATTTTTACCCATCAAGTGATTAAATACGGGAAGATCGAAGACAGCGAGGTTTTGCGTGACCATATGAAACAAACCGGTAAACCTTTGCTGCAAGATTGGTTCGTTCAAATGGTTAAAAACATGATGAAGGGACTACCCGTTGTTCAACTAATGAAAATGGGCATTGCCACAGTATTTCACCCAAAAACCAAAGGATGGGCCAGTGCCAGCGCAGCGATTGCGGAGCATATCGCCGAAGAGCGGGAAGAGGCCCGTAAAGCCCTTGGGATTACTGAGCATGAGCCAGACGTAAATCACCTCGATGCTGCCGAGTAGGACACTGCTGAATAGAATTTTATAGAGAGAATTATGACCGTAATTATTGATAAAAAAGACTTGAAGAAAAAATACAAAAAAGTCGCCTATTATCCCGGCTGTGCTTTGGAAGGGTCTGCACTGCCATATGATAAATCCACGCGCGCAATCGGCAAAGAGCTGGGGCTTGAACTGGTTGATGTCAAAGACTGGAATTGCTGTGGTGCTATGGAGGTCAAGAATATCGACCCACAAGTGGAGACATATTTGTCCTCGCGTGTGCTGTCTAATGCCCAACACAAAAATAAAATGGACGTGGTGATGGCGCCTTGTAATGGGTGTTATAAAAACCTGAAGCAAGCCGAACATGAACTTGGCCACAACCAGAAATCACGCGATGTTGTCGATAAGATTTCCAAAAAAGCAGGCCACGAAACTTACGAATCAGGTGACGTGGAGACAATCCATGCTTTGGACTGGATTAAAATGGGTTACGGCGAAGACGAACTGCGTAAGAAAATTAAAGGCGGCCTTAAAGGCCTTAAAATAGCTAACTATTACGGCTGTATGTACACACGCCCGCGCAATATTTTCCCGGAAAAAGCACCAGGCGCAGGCGGGGATGATTTGATCAAGCCGCATTACATGGATGATTTGCTCGCGGTCGCCGGTGCAGAGAATGTTGATTTCGCACTGAAGACCGCGTGTTGCGGCGGTGCCCATACTTTGTCTGACCGCGATATGTCGACAAAATTGGTGCTGAACATCTTAGAAGCTGCGGAAGCGGCGGGCGCAGAAGTTATCGCGACCGAGTGCCCAACTTGTCATTCCGGCCTGGAAATGCATCAAATTCGCGCCCTTAAGCGCATGTCCAAAAAGACAAATGTAAAGGTTATCTATTTCACGCAATTGCTCGGCATGGCCATGGGCTTGAGTGCCCGCAAAGTTGGTCTGAACGGTAATATCTCAGACTCTCGTGGGCTCATGAAAGAAAAAGGAATCATCTAGCCATGAATTCGCAAAAAATGCGCAGCGTTAAGGAACTTGAGGCCTATATGGATGGTCCGAAACCGGACATGAACCCAATAGATCAAGCTGCTGACTACCTGTTGGTCGGTGAGGAGATGCTTGAGAACTGGCTAACCGCACAAGAACGCATACCAACACAAGACAAGAAAGAAGGTTTTCGCATTTTGGCTCTGCATAGACAGGGCTGTAAGGGCGAACCAAGCTTTAATGCATGCAGAGAGACCTGCAGGGAACTGGCATATTATTATAATTTAATCACACTGGAGCCTGATAGCGACGAAATGTCGTCCAGGCTTAGGATGATGGACATTGTTGCCAAGCATTTGGTTTTATTTATTGGCAACAAAATGATGGACGATCAAGTTGGCGAGTTTTGTTGCTCTGCCAAAGTAAATAGGTTAAACAATGAACAATTACAGGAACGAGTTGGAGTAAAGAATGGCTAATGTACGTGGATGTGAACTACCTGACGATCTATTATATGATGTGGAAAACCACACATGGTTCACAGAGGTCGGAGACGGCACCGTTAAAATGGGCATGACCACAATCGCAACGGCCTTAGCCGGAGAATTGGTTGCTTTTACGCCGAAAAAAGTTGGCCGTAAAGTCCGCGCCGGTAAATCTTGTGCCACCGTTGAAAGCGGTAAGTGGGTTGGCCCTGCAAAATCATTAGCTGGCGGTGAAGTAATCGCTGTGAACGGTGACTTGGCCGAAAATCCAAATATGGCGAATGATGATCCATATACAAATTGGATGGTTGTATTACAGCCCGATGATTGGGATAGCGTCAAAGGTGGCTTAGTCCTTGGTTCAGACGTTGCTACGCCTTATGAAGCTAAAATGGACGCAGACGGTTTTGAGGGCTGCGGCTAGTTACAATATTGGGGATGCGGCGATGAAGATGGCAATGGAAGAAATGGGAGAAAATGCAGGTAAGGCTTGCGCGCTCCTAAAATCTATGTCCAATCGGTCTCGTCTCATGATACTCTGCCAGTTGGCTGAGCGTGAAATGTCTGTCGGAGAATTACTGGAAGGTGTGCCTCTGTCGCAATCCGCATTGTCCCAACACCTCTCTATGTTACGCCGCGAAAAAATCGTTACAACAAGGCGTGTTGCTCAATCCATCATGTACTCATTGGATAGCGACGATGCCCGTGTTCTCATCGAAGCACTATATGAGCTGTATTGCAAAGATACGGATGATGACGGTTGTGGTATGGCCGATACGGCTACCGAAGCCGCACTCGCCTAGTTAAGGCTCATTCTAATAACGAAGACAAGACAACCCGACCTACTTCTAGGGGAGGGAGAGAACTGGGTTGCCCGTGCCGGCTAAAAAGCCTTCGTGGGGTTCGCCCAAAAAGCCTTCGTGGGGCTCGCCCACTAAGCTTGTTTAGGTAAATGTTCGGCGGTAAGAGTGTTGATTAATGTGTTAAATTTACCCGTTAAATCGTTGATATTAAATTCTATTTCATCAGATGTGACGGTTCCGTAGACTTGACCCGTATAGGTATTGACCAGTACGGCTTTTACTGCACCGCGCGGTGAAATTTCATTTTGCTCATATATAAATCCGGTTTCAGCCATAGCCTTACCGCCGAAACTGCCCCATTGGGCATCACTGCCCATGCCGTAAATAAGCACGTAATCCATGCGCAAATCAGATGCGGTTATGCGAATCTCATCGAGCTTATTGTCACTGGCACGCTTATTTACTGCGGCATTTGGGAAGTTATTGTGAAAAGCAACCGGACTAACGGGGGCGAATGTGGCGCCTGAATGATTATCAAGGGACGCCCAATCACGTAACTCGGCCATTGGGGCATAAATCAAGCGGCCTTTATCCAAGCGGGCTATGCCGATTGTACTGCCAATTTGTATGGTCGGTTTGGGCTCCGTTCTCTCTTTGAACGGCGTGGTTAGTGACACTTCTTTTATAATGCTTTGTGATTGGCCTTCATAGTTTTGCGCGTTCGCATTGGCAGCGCATACGACGGCTGTTAAAGCGGTGGCAATTAAAAGTTTCATCATGGGTTTACCCTCCAGTTGGTTTAGATGTGTGTTTACAAGAGGCAGGCTGCGCACTCTATGATTGCCTTATGGAGGGGCAATAAGGCTCGGTTTTGCCAAGACTGTGCTGATTTCAAGGCTTTTTCGCACAATTGTGGCAGGGTCGTGGAATATTGCGGCGGGATAAGGAAATAAGGCGAGGATTGTGCCCCTCACAATCTAGTGAACGGGCGCGAGCACATCGTCACACACTGTGATGCAAAGCTTTGCTAACACGCATTCAAGGCGAATGGTCGCCCGTTAATTATTATGTGCATTATATAGGAGTCACATTATGCCCGCCCTTAAAACTGAAGCCCCTCAAAACTTTGCTAAAGCCCTTACTGTCGGTACTTTACTTGCCGCATCACTTAGTGTTGCTGCTGCCGCTAAACCGAATTCCCAAATCAGCCTTGATGCTGCTGCGCCTGCTGAAGTCCAACAAGCTTTCAATAGCTGGATGGACGGCAATCGCATCAAAGGTAAGAAAAATAAAGAACACTGTTATGGCATCGCATTGTCCGGTGAAAATGACTGTAAAGCCGGTGCCGGTACATCTTGCCAAGGTTCGTCCACATCCGATTTCCAAACCGATGCATGGGCATATGTACCAAAAGGAAGCTGTGAGTTGATTATCACGCCAAATGGCAATGGCTCTCTCACATCTAGCTAGTCGTCATTAAGGGCACATAATGACGAAACTACCTAATATGGCCGGGATGGGCCTGAAGCCGGAATTTTACCGCGAAGCGTTAGAGTTCCCTTTGGACCATTCCGGCCAAAACATGTGGTACGAAGTCCATCCTGAAAATTGCATGGTGGACGGCGGTCCCAGATTGGCTTGGCTTGAAGCTATTGCTGATAAATTTCCCCTGAGCTTACATGGGGTTGGGGCATCTCTTGGCGGGCTTGACCCATTTGACAAGACGCATTTGAAATCACTGCGTATGCTCATAGAGCAGTTTAATCCTGCACAGGTTTCCGAACATGCCACATGGTCGAGCTTTGACGGTACATATTTCGCAGACCTTCTGCCGTTGCCGCGCACCCAAGCTGCACAGGATCATATGGTTGAGCGCATAGATGAGTTCCAGACGGCGATTGGGCGGCGGATACTCATCGAAAACCCGACAAATTATATGGCCACCAATTCTGACCAAAGCCACGTTGAAATGGACGAGCCTGAATTTTTAGTGGAAATCGCGAAACGGGCAGGGTGCGGCCTCCTGCTTGATGTCAACAATGTGTATATTAGCTCTGTGAATGTTGGCATTGACGCAAGTGCTTATATACATGCATTGCCGCCGGGCTTGATCGGTGAAATCCATATCGCCGGATTTGACGAAGACCCAATGCACGGCAAAAAACTATTGATAGATGCGCATTCTTCTCCTGTATCCGAGCCCGTATGGGATTTATTAGATACGGCCTTAACCCATATCGGCCCTGTGCCTGTATTGCTTGAGCGGGACGGGAATATCCCCGCATTTTCAGAGCTGCTGCAAGAGCATAGCCGCGCGCAGTCGGCGTTAGATTTGTTGGTAGCTACAGGGGCAGCGGAATGAAACACTATATGCAAACCATGGCCAGTGTTCTGGACGGTACCCACAAAGGCGCAGTTGATTTGAAGTATTTCGACGCGAAATATGTCAGCGTCTACCGCAATAATTCTGTCACCGCCCATATCGACGTATTGTGGGCAAATTATAAATCCGTTGCAAGATTAGTAGGGGATGAATATTTCACCTCTATATGCTTGGAATATATAAAGAAATACCCGGCGCGAAGGCGGAATTTGGTGGGGTACGGCGAGCATTTTTTCCAGCTGATTGATGACAATATAGAGCGCCATAATCTCCCGTATTTATCAAGTTTCGCCAAATTAGACCATGCATGGACATTGGCACATATTGCGCAGGACACTGCAGCTCTACAGATGTCGGTCTTGGAAAACATAATCCAGCAAGGCGGTGATTTAGAGAATTTCAAAATGTCCATAACACCGGATGTATTTTTGGTTTGCAATGACTGGCCGGTATTTTCCCTATGGGCGGCGCTTAGGGACGACGAAGATATACGAGGTGCAGTCTCGTTAACCGAACAAGCAGAAAATGCACTGGTCTGGCGGCATGGGCATAATGTTATGTACCGCGCCTTGAACGCGGCGGAATTTGCTTTTCTAAATACCATTAAACACGGCGGAAATCTCGGTCTGGCGACTGTGAAGGCACTGGAAGTCGAACCCGCCACTGATATCGGGCAAGTATTGGGCGGCATGGTCGCCGCAGAACTTTTCACTATAGAAAAATCCACTGATGGAGACGCAGATGCGTAAAATACTATTGAAACTATCAAGTTTACTGACCTTCTGGTATCCTTACGCGGGCAAATTACAATGGCTGGCTTTGCTGTTTGCTCGTATTATGGTTGGGCGCGTGTTCTTGAAATCCGGTTTGGTCAAATGGAACGGGTTTTTTAAATTCAACGCTGATACCTATGATTTGTTCGAGTATGAATTTTTCTGTCCCGATGAAATCCGCAAAGGGGCTCTGTATTTGTGTGACAAAGCGGAAGAAGATTACACCAATGAAACCGTCCGTTTCATTATTGACCGTTTCGCCAATCTAGCAGGCGTCATGGAAGTCGCCTTGGGTGTTGCCATCATTATCGGTTTGTATTCACGTGTTGCGGCGCTAGGTTTGCTTGTGATGGCATTGTTTATTCAGGTCTTTGTCTTTCCTGATGCCGCCAGTTGGTGGGGCAGCCATGCTTGGTGGCTGGCTTGTTTGCTTGTCGTGTTAGCATATGGCCCGGGTAAATTTTCGCTTGATCGCGTATTCAAGCTAGACGCAAAATAAAATACCTTTCATAAAGGCGACATGAACCGAACAGATATAATTTCTGAGAATATGCCGAAGCAAGGCACTGTCATCAGCCGTACCTTTGGTTGGATGGTCTTAAAATTGTTTGGCTGGAAAATCGTCGGCTCGCTGCCCAACACGAAAAAACTGATGATTATCGTGGCGCCACATACATCTAATTGGGATTATATTATCGCAATGGGTGCCAAATTTTATATGGGGCTGCAGGTTCGTTATTTGATGAAAAGCGAGATCAATGTTTGGCCGTTTCGGGGTATTTTAAAATGGACAGGCGGCGTCCCGGTATATCGGTCAGAGAAAACCGACATATTGGAACAGACCGTAGACTGGCTAAAAGCGGACGAAAATGTTTGGCTCGGCATGGCGCCCGAAGGTACAAGATCAAAAATAGATAAATGGAAAACTGGTTTTCTGCGAATTGCTCACGGTGCGGATATTCCGATCTTAGTGGTTGGCCTCAACGCACCTAACAAGACGGTTGTTATTGATCGGCTGGTAGAACTTGATGAATTAAAAGGCGATTTAACCGCCCAAGCAAAATACCTGCAAGATTTTTGCGCCGAAAAATTTGTAGGCATTAAGCCTGAAAATCAGTGATAGTTCAGTAACCTTTCGTTAACGCAAAAGCACTCGACTTGTCCGCCGTGTTCGCTTAGTGTTCTTTTCATGAGCACCAAAAGACATAAAGGGATTCGCATATTGGGGATTGACCCTTCACTGGTTAAATGCGGTTGGGGCGTGGTTGAAGCCGAAGGGCTCAAGATTACCCATATTGGTCACGGCGTCATCAAACCCGCTGTCAATCAAGATATGGCGTTACGGTTGAACCAGTTATTTGACGAGCTGGCTAACCTTATCAAAACCTACACGCCCGACGAAGCATCCGTAGAAGAAGTGTTCATGAACAACAATCCGGCCTCGGCCATGAAGCTCGG
>Ga0209345_10002640_pt1 | contig 19497 bp, 22 predicted proteins | sample Cruoilmetagenom7_FD_187294 | JGI IMG/M metagenome (GOLD analysis project Ga0209345, IMG submission 187294) | Oil polluted marine microbial communities from Coal Oil Point, Santa Barbara, California, USA - Sample 7 (SPAdes) (version 2) | ecosystem: Environmental > Aquatic > Marine > Oil seeps ... | reverse complement strand
AACAGCTTTCACGACATTCGGGTTATTTCGCTCGCTTGGTTCCGTGATTACCGCTGCCAATGTGGAAATATCAACAACTTCCTTACCTAAGGGGGCAAAAACCTTTCGAACGACCATAGGGTCCAAAGTGGGTAAATCACCTTGAACATTTACAACCGCATCGTAATTTCCATCAGGATCAATCGATTGCAATGCCTCATAAACCCGATCAGATCCACAAGGGTGGTTGGGGTCTGTTAAAACAGCCAAACCGCCCACTTCTGTAATCACATCTGCAATTTCTTTTTCAGCACAAGCCACGACAACCGGGCCAATATCAGCCTCCATCGCGCGACGCCATACATGAACAATCATGGGCTCGCCATGGATATCAGCCAAAGGCTTACCGGGCAGACGTTCAGAGGCCATGCGCGCAGGGATCACAACAATTGGATTCTTAGGTAAAGACATAGGGTGTTCACATTCTTTTTAGTATTATCATCTGCAAAATCTAGAATTTCTTTTAGACGATTTCTCCTGCCAGTCCAAGTTTTCCAACATCTTTTCGATAAATAATCTCAACATGCCTTGACATTTCCGTCAAATGATCCATTTTTGAATGACTATTCATTTATGGAAATGCAAATCGATGGCTCGTCCACGTTCCTTTAAGACAGAAGATGTCCTTCAAAAGGTCATGATCCTTTTTTGGGAAAAAGGCTTCGGTGCCACTTCTATGATGGATATTCAAGAAAAAACAGGCCTAAAACCGGGCTCTCTCTACGATTCATTCGGCGATAAACATCAGCTATTTTTAGCTGCTATCAATCATTATCGAAACAATATTGTACGTACACGCCTTGATAAATTATCACAACCTGGTCCAGCGCGTGCACGCATCCAAACATTTTTTGATGACTTGATTGATTTCTCCCTTGGTGATGGAAAAAGACTCGGTTGTCTTATGACCAATTCAGCTATTGAACGGGCCATGCATGATTCAGACACCAAACATGTTGTTCAAGAAAATTTGGTAGAAATCGCAGATACTTTCTGTGAAACTATTCAGCAAGGTATTGATACGGAAGAATTTTTACCTTCAGAGCCTGCTGAAAATATAGCGCGTTTCCTAACCAGCACAATTCAAGGGCTACGCGTTATGGCCAAAAGCTCAACAAGTGAAGAAACCCTCCGCACCACAGCCAGATTGGCTTTAAAAATTCTCGATTAAAAAAATTTGCCCTATAAGTGAACAATCGTTCAAAAATATAACCTTTGGAGTTTCCCTATGATTACACCTCGCACAAACGTTCCTGATTTTTCTGTCAGTAAATTAGATGGATCAACTTGGACTCTTTCAGATCAAAAGCCTGAAAATTTCACCATGGTTGTGGCTTATCGTGGCTATCACTGCCCACTTTGTAGCAAATACTTGGCTGGTTTAAATAAAATAGCCGATGGCTTGGCTGAACGAGGTGTAAACCTTGTTGTTATTAGTTCTGATACAATCGAGCGCGCCCAACTGGCCAATGACGAATGGAAATTGGATAAGCTTGAAATCGCCTATGGCCTTTCAATCGATAAAGCGCGTGAACTCGGTCTCTATGTCTCCAACGGTATTGGCACGACATCAACAGGTATTGACGAGCCGGACATTTTTTCTGAACCCGGTTTATTCTTGATCCGTCCTGATCAAACACTTTATTTCGCCGACATCCAGACCATGCCGTTCTTGCGTCCTGACCTTGCTGGGTTGTTGCCAAACTTAGATTTCATCATATCTAAAGGCTATCCTGCACGCGGTGAAGCTTAAAAAAACAATAGAGACTGGTCATAATCTGAAACAACCGATATGTTGCGGATTATGACCGATCTCAACCCTCCTCCCTTCGGCCTTTATGTACATTGGCCCTATTGTGTATCCAAATGCCCCTACTGTGATTTCAATTCGCATGTAGCGTCATCGATTGATCACGACGACTGGGCAAAAGCATATATAACTGAACTCAAGCGATCTCATTTAGAAACCCCGGGACGCAAACTTTCCAGCATTTTTTTTGGCGGTGGCACGCCGTCTTTAATGGCACCCACTACAGCCCAAGCTATTATTGATACGGCCTCAATGCTATGGGGTTTTACCGCTGATGTTGAAATCACATTAGAAGCAAACCCAACCACGGTTGAGATCGATACCTTTGCCAATTTCAAACAGGCTGGCATCAACCGATTGAGCGTTGGCGTACAATCTTTTCGCGAAGATGATTTAAAATTTTTAGGCCGTGCCCATAATGTCGGCGAGGCTTTACGCGCACTTGAACTTGCCACCAAAACGTTTGATCGCACCAGTTTCGATCTTATTTATGCACGTCCCAATCAGTCCTTAAAAGACTGGGAAACTGAATTGTCAGAAGCCTTGGCTTTTTGTACCAGCCATCTTTCACTCTATCAATTAACGATCGAACCCGGCACAGATTTTCACCGCGATCATGTTTCAGAAGTCGACGAAGACTTGGGCGCAGAACTCTTTGATCTCACCCAAAACATGATGGAAAAGGTTAACATGCCAGCCTATGAAATTTCCAATCATGCAAAAGCAGGTCATGAAAGTCGTCATAATTTAATATACTGGCAGGGCGACGATTATATCGGCATCGGGCCAGGGGCGCATGGTCGCATCACCAACAAGACAGGCTGTTCAGCCATTCATCAAGTCTATAACCCAGACCTATGGCTTAAAGCTGTATCTGAAAAAGGAACAGCTGAACAAAAACGAAAAGCTTTATCAGGCGATGATCGCATACTTGAACTTCTTTTGATGGGATTACGCCTAAGAGGCGGTATTGAAATAGCCCATTTCAAAAACCTAACGGGTAAAAATTTAAAAGACTGTCTTAATCCCGAAGGCTTAGAGAAATTAATTGAAAACGACTATGTGGAATGGACAAAAAGCCATTTGCGCACAACAGAAACCGGGCGCAAATGTCTTGATGCCGTTCTAGGTTATCTGGCTTTATGATTTCGGGCCAAGGTCTTTGCGTACTTTTTTTGTCAGGCTTGTGAACTTGTCCCAATCTTCGCCTGACATTTGCGCCATGCCCGCTTGAAAATCATCAATCATGGTCAGTATTTTTTCACATAGTTGAATTTCTATATCTTTAGATTTTTTCTTCAATTTAAAGATGAGTGCTTTTGTGGTTTCTATACAAAGACCCATGAAATACGTCGGGTCTTGGTCTTCTTCAACCAATGTTCCAATTTTTCCCCGAATCCAATCTATTTGAACCACATGACGTTCAATTTTCAAACTTTCAATCCGTGCCATCGCTTTTCGCTTATGGCCTTCGAATTCAGTCGGGCCTATCGATCCCAACGCCTTAAACGACACCGGATTCACCACATCAATCAAAGGAATAACTTCTGCACCCGGACGCGCCCCACTGCGTCGATCTGGCCCGACATATTGCATTGTCACAACAAAAGGTTTGCGATTTTTAATACGCCGTTCCACCCGATCAATAATATTACCCAATGCAACTGGTTTTACCAACACATCATCAAGGCCCGCTTCTGCAAGTTTTTCTAATGTCTTTGGGTCTGGTGTTTCAATAATTGCAAAAATTACAGCAAAAGGGCTGCAGGTTGTTTTATTGTGACGGATGTCATCTATCAACTTTGCAGAAGCTTCAACACCAAGGGTCGAGTCCACAATAATCAGATCAAAATCTTCGCCTTGTACTCGGGCGCGCAAATCCTTGACGTTGTTCACATCTTCAATTTCGCGAAAACCTTGCATATGCAAACCACCCTTAATCCCTTGACGAGACTGTGGGTTCATATCACCAAAAAGTAATCGAATAGCGCCAAAATTAATTTTTTCACGGTAATTTTCTTTGACCAAAACATTGGTATGTTGCGAATCTGTTGCCGTGATTTGGCCTTTCTTTGCCGCCTTTAACAGTTCTGACGGATCAGACATATCCGCAATTTGTTGATTTTGTATGCGCAAACGCTGAATAAGTGTGTGAACCAATTTGCGCGAAAAAATATCGAGGCTTTCTTGTTTTTTCTTAAATGTGGGTGCATCCACCACCATCAAATCAACATCTTCCAACGCGCGCACACTTGCTGAACGCGGTTCGGCATCCACCATAGACATTTCACCAAAAATAGAGCCTGCTTCAAGGATAGACATGACCAAATCGCCACCCTCATCGCGTTTTTTTATAATCTCAACTGAACCCGATTTCAAAATATAAGCACAATGTGGGTGTTCTCCTTCTTCAAGAATGACATCACCTTTTTTAAACTTTTGATTCGCATATTCAGCCATAGAACTCGTTCCTGCTAGTTCGTAACCGGGGCAAAACTGGTCGGTGCTGGCGAGATTTCACGAAATCCTTTTTGTTGAACCTGCATGATGGAAAGACCTCTTTCTGCCAATCCCCACGTATGAAGACGGAAAATACCATCACGACCTAAATACCCTGCTGGATCTGTTAACGTTTCGCGACTGTAATCGGCTTCTCCATCCTCATTCGCAAGCACAGCGGACAAAGCAACCGCATCATAAGCCAAGGTCGCTAAGCGGTTCGGTGCATGGGAATAAACGGATTTAAATTGAGCCACAAAATCGCTTCGATTCTTAACCGAGGTTGAGGCAAACCAGCCCCCCAACAAGGCAGGTTCAGCATGTACCCAATTCGCATTCCACAAACTGGTGCCCAAGATTCGTACTTTTTTCGGATCAACATCATAATAAGGCAAATGCGCTGCTATGGATTGTAAGCTTTTCCCCCCAGCAGCAACCAACAAAGCATCAAAATCTACATCTCCAATTGTCTGTAAAAGGTCTAAACGTTTCAAGGCTTTCACAGACAATGCATCTTTTTTGTTTTTCAATGCGCGACGTTGCAGAACCAATTCTTTGCGCCGTTTATCATAATCCGCTAACGAACGGATCATCTCTGCCAAGTCATCGCTACCTGAAAATTGAACGACCTTAGACAACTCAGCGCCATTGGCTTGTATAATATTTTCAAAAGCAGTTCGGATACGAATGCCATATTCATCCGCAGGTGCCAACAATGCAAAACGCGTTGAACCTTGCATTACTGCAAAATTAATGATGCGTTCCACTTCCTCTTCGGGACGCACACCCAAAACAAAAACATTCGAGCTCGCGGCTGTAAAATCATTGGTGAAGGCCAAAGCATTCACGTTTGCGGCTTGCAAAAAAGGCTGAATGGCTTGGGCGGATTTAGATAACAAAGGCCCAATGATAATAGAGACCCCATCAGAGACCGCATAACGCACAGCCTCAATCGCGCCTTGGGCTGTGCTTTTTGTATCGTAGGGCAGTAATTCATAACGCGGTCCTGCAAAATCAAACAAGGCAAGCTGAGCTGCTGCCATTATTTCTTTGCCAACTTTTGCCGCACGTCCTGTTAAGGGAACCAACAAACCCACACGTGCAGCACGTATACCGCCACGCGCATCATATTGGGTCATCCATTCTTCGGCCTTGACCTGAGCGTCTGGCTGTTTCACTGTCTCTTGTGATGGGTCCCAAGGGGGAATGTCACTACCGCTGCGCGGTTGTGCGGTTGGATCATAGGTCGAACCAGGCGCAGGACCACGCGCTTGTGGATTTGTTCCAGGGACTTCCCACCACTTTGTAGGACCTTGTGCCGTTTGGCACGCATTTAACACCAGAGCGAATAAGACAAACAATGGCAATAGAAGAAAATGGCGACTGCGAAACATCGGATCTCCAAAAAGACAATCAACTTGAGCTTGAGAATAACGTCACACCAAGCGGGAGTAAAGCAAGAGCTGGCCTCTATATCGTTGCCACCCCCATCGGACATGCACAAGACATCACATTGCGTGCGCTTGATCTGTTCAGACAAGCCGATACATTACTCTGTGAAGATACCCGCGTCACCTCAAAATTATTGATGATCCATGGAATTTCACGCAAAAAACTTGTCGCCTACCATGAACATAACGCTGAAAAGATGCGCCCACGTGTTTTACAAAAGATTTCTGAAGGCGAAATTGTTGTTCTCGTCAGTGATGCGGGCACACCCTTAATCAATGATCCGGGCTATAAGTTGGTGCGCGATTGTGCGCAACAAGGCCTGCCTTATACCAGCGCGCCGGGTGCAAGTTCTGTTATTTCAGCCCTTGTCCTTTCCGGTTTGCCCAGTGATCGTTTTCTCTACCTCGGTTTCTTGCCCAATAAATCTGGGGGGCGCAAGAAAGCCCTTGATGAAGTCAAAAATGTACACGCAACACTCATTATTCTCGAATCTCCACGCCGTGTGGCAGCAAGTTTAAAAGACATGGCTGATGTTCTTGGCAATCGTGAAGCCGCTGTCACGCGCGAAATTACCAAACGTTTTGAAGAAGTACGTCGCGCACCCTTACCTGAACTCGCCGCCAGTTATGAAAACGAGTCGCCGCGCGGTGAGATCGTTGTCGTTATCGGCCCACCGGATAAAACCCGCGAGACCACCACGGACGAAGATTTAGACGAAATGATCAAAGACGCGCTCGCCCGTCTCTCGGTCAAAGACACCACCGCTGAAATTCTCGAAGCCACTGGTCTTCCCAAACGCAAAATTTATAACCGTGCTGTCGAACTGTCGAAGGGGTAACGCCTCAATTTTTTATCATTTTGCCAAGATAAAAGCCTCTGTCCCATTCATAGGCTTATACATGGATAAAAAACTTAAAGCCGTGCGCCTCGGGCATTGGGCAGAAAGCATCAGTTGTTGGCTCTTGCGCCTAAAAGGCTACCGAATTATTGTACGAAATCTGCGAACCCCTGTGGGCGAAGTCGATATTATTGCAAAACGTGCCAACACCTTATGTTTTATTGAGGTCAAAGCGCGTAAAACCCATTTTTCAGCACTACATGCAGTATCGCTACATCAACAAAAACGTATTGTACGTGCAGCCAAGTCTTTTCTTTCTCGCAATCAGCGCTATTGTGGTCACCAAATTCGTTTTGATCTCATTGCCATTGCCCCTAAACATTGGCCAAAACATATCCAAAATGCATGGACTGAACTTTAAATGACCCCTCGCCTCCTCTCTCTTTTCTGCTTAAGCCTTTTTCTTATTTCTTGCACGCCTATTGGTATATTGATGACAGGGGCCACCACGGCAGGAACCTTTGCCATGGAAGAACGCGGTTTTAAAGGCGCTACACATGATTTAGGATTAAAAGCTAGCGTCATTCAAACTTGGGCTGGTAGCAATTTTTCTTTTGCATCTGACCTATCTGTGATCGTTTATAATTCCAAGGCCATGGTTATGGGCATGGTTGAAACAGAAGAGATGCGCGCACAAGCTATTTCATTGGTTTGGCAAGTTGACGGCATTAAAGACGTTTATAACGAAATTCTACTGAAAAATAACAACAGCCTTGATGCCTTCGCACAAGATACTTGGATCAATACAAAGCTTTTTGCAGCCCTAACTTTTGATGGCTTGATACTTGACATCAATTACAAATTCGATACCGAAGCTGGCGTGGTCTATGTTATTGGATTTGCACAAAACCAAGGTGAATTAAACCGCTTTATCCAGCATGCTAAATCCATTGAATATGTCCGAAAGGTCGTTACTCACGTCAAGATCAAACCTCAAAAATCAATGTTTCGACCCAACTATAATAATAAAGAAGCTCCCAAAGAAAAATGAGTCTTCCTGCAAGCTTAATTAAGGCATTCAAAGTCCTATCTGTTCAAAGTGATAAAGCCTTTGACATGTTTGAATGCGCACTACTGGCTTCTAAGATTTTACAACCCTCAGGTGAAATTGATCATTATCGTCCTCTCATCAAAGGACTTAGCACTGCATTACAAATTGAATATGAATATAAAATTCAAAATAACTCTTCGTTGAGCGCAAAAGTGCAAGCTTTGCAGAAGGTGCTCTGTAACGACCATGGGTTTCGCGGTGATGAAGATGCTTTTGATGATTTGGAACACCTCAACATTTTTAGCCTTTTAGATCATAAATATGGCACAAGCCTCAGTTTAAGCATTCTATTTCTACAGTGCGCACGCCAGTGTGGTTGGTCAGCCCATGCGTTAAATTTTCCAGGACTTTGTCTGATCCGAATCGATGAAGGTGCTGAGCGCATCATTCTGGACCCTTTTAATGGTTGCATCGAATTAAAGGCTTATGATTTGCGTCAGCTTCTTAAAATTATTGCAGGCGCTGAGGCTGAACTTAAGCCCATATATAGCCAGTCCCTTGCCCCAAAATCCATATCCTTAAGACATCTCAATGCCATGAAATTACATTTTTTGCGCTGTCAACAAATGGGACAAGCCCTCGAAATTTTAGAAGCCCTAACAACACTTGAACCAAGTTCTGCTGCTTTTTGGCGCGAAACAGGTTTGCTTCAAGCACGCCTCAATCACATTGACGACGCCATAATATCCCTTAAAACAGCGGTTAAATTGACCTCAGATTTAGACACAATTCGCCATACAGAACATATTTTAAACGATTTAATAAAAAAATCTTTAGGTTAGAAGCACTTCGTCTTCAACATAATCATACGTTCGTTCAGTAGCGCTATTGGGTTACATACCCCATCCCTATCATGTAATTTTGAACTTTTTTGTTTCAACATCTGGCACTGTCCCATCTGATCGTCTATATCAAGAGTTCTCATTTCTCAAAGAGGACTTCTGCTATGTCATTGCGCATCGCCATCCAAATGGATCCCATTGCTGATATTGATATCAATGGAGATTCAACTTTTGTTTTAGGGCTTGAAGCACAAATTCGTGGCTATGACCTTTTTCATTATTTGCCTGAAGATTTAACCATGCGTGATGGCAAGATCATTGCTTTCGCACATCCGATGACCTTGCGCCGTGAAAATGGTAATCATTATTGCATGGGCGAGCCCCGCTGGATTAATCTACAAGATGACATTGATGTGGTTTTGATGCGCCAAGACCCTCCCTTTGACATGGCTTATATTACGGCCACGCATCTGTTGGAACAAATTCACCCTCAAACATTAGTTGTCAATAATCCGGCCGAAGTTCGCAACGCACCTGAAAAACTGTTCGTGATGCGTTTTCCAGATTTGATGCCACCTACGCTCATCACCTATAATAAAGAACAGATCGATTCCTTTCGCAGCGAGCATAAAGACATCATCGTTAAACCTTTATATGGCAATGGCGGTGCAGGCGTTTTCCACATCAAACCCGATGATGAAAACTTAAGCTCGCTTATTGAAATGTTCACAGCCGCCTCGCGCGAGCCCATGATGGTACAAGCTTACTTACCAGATGTTCGCAGCGGCGATAAACGCATTATTTTGGTGGATGGCAAGCCAGCAGGCGCAGTAAATCGCATTCCCGCAGATGGTGAAGCACGTTCCAACCTTCATGTTGGCGGTCAGGCTGCTCAATCAAATTTAACAGCGCGTGAACTGGAAATCTGTGAACGTATCGGTCCAGAACTTCAAATGCGCGGACTTATTTTTGTTGGCATTGATGTCATCGGTGATTATCTGACAGAAATTAACGTCACCTCGCCCACAGGCTTACAAGAAATCAACCGTTTCGATGGATCTTGTTTAGAAAGCGAGCTTTGGGATGCGATTGAAGTTCATTATAAAAAAACACGTTCTTAAGTTTCATCGACCTTGCACCGGAACACTCTCATAATAATTTCAATGACCTAGGTGTTGGGTCAACAAAAACGTGTCGAATACCGATCTTGTCATTTAAAATTCAGCTTTGATATCTTGTTAAATGATGAAAAATGGGTACTCAGCAATGCTGATGAGGCTATTGATCGCGAAACCGAGCATGATAAAATACATCATTTGATTTTAGGTTTCTTGCAGAAAGCCCTTTCGTAAACGTATAAGTCAGGCTACATAAGGCTTCATACCTTTTTATTTATGGTCGAGACTCCATGTTTTCAGCATTTTCTAAATCTTTTGCCCAATTGCCTCATCCGACATTTCGAAAAGTCATCTTACTCGGAATTTTTGGAGCTCTTGTCACCTTCGCTATTTTGTGGGGATCCGTAACCGGTTTTTTATTTGATACTATTCTCGTCAGTATCCCTTGGATCGATGGCGTTATTGACTGGTTGGGCTCTATTGCCACTGTTGCAATTGTGTGGCTTTTATTTCCCGCTGTTGCATCAGTCATTATCGGGTTTTTATTAGAAGATATTGCGCATGCTGTTGAAACTAAACATTACCCAGACCTGCCAGCGGCTGATAGCATTCCTTGGGGTGAAACATTAGTTGAAGCCATTAAATTTGCTTCGGTCATAATTTTATTGAATATTTTAGCTTTACCTATTTATCTTTTATTTCCAGCCTTCAATTTATTGGTCTTTTATGGCCTTAACGGCTATTTAATAAGTAGAGAGTATTTTGAATTAGTGGCACAGCGCCGGGTAGGTTTGAAAAAAGCCAAGGCCTTGCGTAAAGCCTATCAGGGGAAATTACTGATCGCTGGGGCATTGACTGCTTTCTTGTTGACGATTCCACTGATAAACTTGGTAGCACCTGTGGTCGGAACGGCCGTTATGGTGCATCTTTTCCACCGCTGGCGCCAAGAACCAAAATTCTTGATGCTGGAACAAAGTTCTTAAGGAGTATGTGTGAGTATGTTTGGGCGTAAAAAAGACAGTGGCAAACCTTCCACTGAAAAGACCGAACAGCCGGCCCCTATGGCCCAAAACGAAGAAAAAGTTGAACAGCTTCCTCCGTTGAAGCCGTTTTCTTCAAAAGGGACACATACGCCTGCTCCTCCGCCATCTAAACCGGCAGTTCCAAATGCGTCCTCTTCAGGGACGTCACCCGGTTATCGCCCTGATTTGGCTGCCCGCCGTTTGATGGATATTCCCGGTGCAACACCACGTCGTGGTGATCAACGTGGATTCCAAGACCCACGCACTTTAACTGTGGGCCGCGAAATCTCGCTGCGCGGTGAAATTACATCTTGTGAAGCCTTGGTTGTTGAAGGCCAAGTCGATGCGAAAGTTACAGAAGCACGAACATTAGATGTCGCATCCACAGGTGTATTTACCGGTATTGCACATGTTGAAGAAGCCTATATTTCTGGTGTATTTGACGGCGAACTTTATGCCTATAAAACATTGACCGTTCGAAGTGGTGGACGTGTTAAAGGTGACGTGCGTTACGGTCGCATTGTTATTGAAGAAGGTGGCGAAATTGCAGGTTCTATGGCAACATTGACACCTGATGAAATTGCAACCGCACGCAATAACGACGACTCATCCACATAATTTTAGGGTTCGGACCCATTATAATGACGACATTTAACCGCGCCGTTCAAGTTACTGCCTTGATCGGCGCGCTTGTGCTTTCAGCCTGTGGCGGCCCCAATTCAAGCCGCGATATGTACAAAGACGGCACCTACGAGGCCCCGAGTAAAACCCCAAAAGCTGCTCTGGAAAAACCGGTAACGCCTAAGCCTAAACGAAAATTAAGCGAACAACAACTCGCTGCCATCCGCGCCTTTGGTTTAGATAAGAACCCAAAACCCGCACAATTGATCGGCCTCAGCCATTTTGACATCCAACGCACCTTGGGTGATCCAAATTTCGTTCGCAAAGACAAAGGTGTTGAGATTTGGCAATATAAAGATGACAGTTGCATCCTTGATCTTTTCCTTTATGAAAAAACAGATGGATTAATGGTCGACCATACAGAATTACGTGGACCGATTTTAGACAGTGCAGGTGGTCTAGATTGTTACAAGCGCTTGCTTATCGGGCAGACTTAAATGCAATCTTGGTTCGAAGCCTCCAAAATCTATTTTAATCGCCATATCATCGCCATCCTTTTTCTTGGATTCTCAAGTGGGCTGCCTTTGTTATTGGTCTATGGCACTCTATCTTATTGGTTAGGGGTTGAGGGTGTCTCTCTTGCGACCATTGGTTTTTTCTCGCTTGCGCGTTTGCCTTATACTTTCAAGTATTTATGGGCTCCAATAATAGACCATGTCCGCTTGCCCCTTCTCAATCGCCTGTTCGGACATCGGCGCAGTTGGGCACTTCTTTCCCAAGTCTGTCTCATTGCATCAATTGTTGGCCTTGGACATTCAAACCCATCTGAAACACCTGAAGTTACAGCCTTTTTTGCTGTTCTTGTCGCCTTTTTCTCAGCCACACAAGACATTCTCATCGATACCTATCGCATTGAATTATTGAAAGATGACGAACAGGGTGCTGGTGCTGCCATGTATGTAAATGGCTATCGTCTCGGCATGTTAATTGCCGGCGCCGTTGCCATTGGTTTATCAAGTTGGATTTCTTGGCCCCTGGTTTATTCCATTATGGCGGGATTGATCGTCATCGGCATGATCACAATCATCTTAAATGCAGAACCAGAAAACCTAGCTGCGCAAGAACAAATTATTGAAAGAAAAGAACTAAGTAAGCATCTGATTGAAAATGGCACAACACCTTGGCTTGCCAATTCAATTGCGCACATCAATATCGCAATCATTCATCCTTTTAAAGATTTCATTACCCGTTCAGGCTGGATCTACGTCCTCATCTTCATCATTCTTTATAAGATGGGAGAAGCAATGTTAGGTGCGATGGCCAACCCCTTTTATTATCAAACGGGTTTCACCGCAGGCGAAATTGCTTCGGTCACCAAAATCTTTGGACTCGCTGCAACGCTGATTGGTGGCACCATCGGCGGAATTGTGGTTTATCGCTACGGCATTTTACGCGCGCTACTTTATTGCGGCATTGTGCAAATGGTCTCGACCTTATTATTTGCTGTGCAAGCCGAAGTCGGACATAACATTCCCATGCTAATGGTTGCAATTTCAGGGGAAAATGTCACAGCTGGTATGGCAACAACGGCCTTTGTTGCTTATCTGTCAAGCCAATGTAATTCAGCTTATACAGCAACCCAATACGCCTTACTCAGTTCTTTCATGGCCTTGCCCCGCGATGTTTTCGCATCCCTTTCTGGTATTATGGCAGAAACCTTGGGCTGGACTTGGTTCTTTGTGGCCTGTTCTGCTATTGCTGCGCCTGCACTGATTCTCCTGCTTTGGATGATCCGTCAAGCCCCTGAAACACCCAAAAACCCGCAAACCCTATAGGGTTTTGAATCAAGCTTGAAAAAATCATCCTATACGGTTATTGTGCGCTCGCAACATAATGGGGTCGATCAAGACGCCAACATAATCGAGTGTGAGGAAATATTCATGGATATCAAAAAGATTCCTGTTGGCGACGCGCCAGAAGCCATCAACGTAATCATCGAAGTTTCTGCTGGTTCAACACCAGTAAAATACGAATTTGACAAAGACAGTGGCGCGATCTTCGTTGATCGTTTTGTGCACACGCCTATGTTTTACCCAGCAAATTACGGTTTTGTTCCACATACTCTTTCTGACGATGGCGATCCTATCGATGTGTTGGTTCTCGCACCCGTATCTGTCATCCCTGGCTGTGTAATTCCAGCCCGTCCAATCGGTGTTTTGATGATGGAAGATGATGGCGGTATGGACGAAAAAATCCTTGCTGTTCCAACTGACAAAATGCACCTGATGTATAAAGATGTAAAAAACCATACGGACCTTCCTGAAATTCTTTTAGGTCAAATCCAACATTTCTTCGAGCACTATAAAGACCTCGAAAAAGGTAAATGGGTTAAAATTGCTGGTTGGGAAGGTTCTGACAAAGCGAAAGAACTTATTCTTGAAGCTATCGAGCGCGCAAATAAAGCCTAATCGCTTTATCAAAATTACAAAAAAGCCCGAGGGAGTTATCCTTCGGGCTTTTTTTATAATAACTATTTAGACTTAACGACCAATTGATTTTAGTTCTTCACCAAATTTCGTTTGATTGGCCTTCTGGCGTTCTTTTGTGGCTTTTGCTTTTTCTTTGGCAAGACGTTTACGTTCAATCGGATCAATCGCTTGAGTTTCTGGTGTAATTTCGCGTTGACCTTCTTCGAGTTTCCAAATGCGACGCTTCGGCCCCGCCTCTTTAAGAAGTTTAGCCGCCTCTTTCGGATCACTTGGAATTTCGATTAAGATTTCTACCCGACGATTAAGTGTGCGGTTCTCAGCCGTATTATTTGGGACAAGAGGTCTCGAGTCCGCAAAGCCTTGAGAGGTCAGGCGTGATTTAGGAATTTGCTTCGAGCGTAAGAAATAATGCACTACGGATGTCGCGCGTGCCGCTGATAAATCCCAATTTGAACGAAATTGCAAAGTTGAAATTGGCACATTATCTGTATGCCCACCCACTTTAACATCACCAGGGGTGCGTGCCAAAACAGGGGCTATCTTATCTAAGGAACCATAGGCAGCCGGTAAAAGTTCTGCCCCCCCTGATTCAAAAGACGTGTTCGATGGGAAACGAATGATCGCCCCATTCGGCGTGGCTTCTAATTGAACAGCATTACTGCTCAAATCACTCATCAGCGAGTGACGCAAATTTTCCAGCATGTCTTCGCGCAGTTGTTCTCCATCAGGTACATCTATGGGAATAGATTTAACCCCAGATAAAATACCCAACCCGCCTGATTTATAAGATTCTTGATCCGTTTCAAAGTCAGAGTTTTCATTAAACGCTTCACGCATGGGGCCAGCATTTTTTTGAAAAGAATTATCATTAACTTCTGAAAATGACAGCAACAATACAAACAAAGCAAACAGCAAAGACATCAAATCGGCATAAGTCGTCATCCAAGCAGGCGCGTCATTTCCATGCTTAATGATTTTGGAGCCATCAAGGGCATCTACTTCTGTATCAAACGTTTTCATCGTTTGCCTTTTGCCGCATCACGTCCCGCTGTATATGCCGCACTGCCACCAGCACCTTGGCGCTGTTTCTCAGGCAAGTGTGGCTCTAAAATTTCTAACATCGCAGTTGGATTTTGCATCTGTTGAATTTGGAAAACACATTCAATAACCAACGAGCGCAAAGCCTTATCTTCAGATGATTTAGATTCCAATTTATCAGCAATGGGCAACGCAATCAAATTGGCAATCAAAACCCCGTAAAGCGTCGTCAACATCGCAACAGCCATTGCCGGGCCGATACTTGAAGGATCGGCCATATTTGCCAACATCTGCACCAAACCAACCAACGTTCCGAACATACCGAAAGCAGGTGCTGCATCACCAATGGCGCGAAAAATTTTTCCACCTAGTTCTTCTCGTTGAATAGCCATAGCCATTTCTTGAGTTAGAATTTTACGAATATAATCCAGTTCACGTCCATCGGCGCAAAGCTGAACTCCTTTTTTAAAGAAAGGATTCTTAAGGTTATTTTTCTCAATAGTTTGGATACCACTTTTGCGCGCCCGTTTGACCAATTGGATGGCTTGGCGGATGTAATCACGTGGTTTTTCTTTTTGCACCGTGAAAGCTGCACGGATTCCAACCGGGATAGAATAGAAAATACCAGCTAATGGAAATTTAATGAGCGTTGCAGCGAAAGTCCCGCCACACACAATAAGAATACCTGGAAGATTGAAAAAAATTCTCATGTCTGAACCAGACATAATCGCCAAGGTCACAACAGTCAGGCCAATAATTAACCCCGCAATGGTCGCAAAATCAAACTGCATGTAAACGGTTCCGCCTTCTATCCATCGTAAAATTCTTAAATGATTTTCTCATCTTAAAAGGATTTTGCAATCTCTTAGGCCATCTGACAAGAGACAATAAACATGGCATTTTCTTATAATTTTAAGGAGTTAGCTGTTTCACGAGCAATTCGCACATCTTAGAGAAACGCTTAGTTGGACATGACTTCATATATCGATGATATAGATAACCATTTTAGCAAACCATCATATATATTATAACTCATTATAAATAAACAATTATATTATAATCATATTCTCTTTTTTCACCCTGAAATTTTGATCACAGGTGGAATGCCTGTTTCACCTATCTTTGATTTCAAGATTTCATCTCAAATAAATCATGCTAGAGTATAAAAAAATATTTTTCGTATCTGAAAGGCCGTTCTTGTGGTTAAAATCTTACAAATTGGATTTATAGCCCTGTTGATTCTTTTTAATTTGAATCAAACTGCACAAGCACGCCCCTTAAATCTATGTACACATTTAGGATTTGAACCTTTCGTTATTCAAAAAGGTAAATCCATTACGGGCATTGATGTGGATATTGTTGTGCGCGCCCTAACAAACGTCAAACAATCTGCTAATATTAAAGCTCTGGCTTGGAATGGAATGTTAAAGGCGTTAAAGGACGGTACCTGTGATGTGGGTTTCAGCCTCTTTGATACCGAAGAAAGACGCACCTATGTCGATTATATTTTTTCCGTTCCCATACATTATTCTACCTACAATATTTTTGTAAAAAAGGGCCGCGAATTTAAATTTAACCGGGTTTCTGATTTCTTCGGCCTAAAAATTGCCCATAACAGAGGCTTTGCGCTGACCCATGGCCTTGAACTCGCCATAAGAGATGGTCATATCAAGCGACTTGAATTTGATGATACGTCAAAAATTATAAAATCGCTCGAAAATGGAACGATTGATGCGATTGTAGATAATGACTTACGTTTTAAATACTACCTGAAAAAGCACAAGAAAAATGGCAAAATCAAAGCCCTCAGTGTGCCTTTCTTGCCTCATCATCCCGCTTTTCTCGTCTTGTCTAAAAAAGCAGATATTGAAAATCGAGAAAAAATTAAAACCATGTTGGAAACACAGCTGAAAAAGCTGCATCTCAATGGCACTATTCTCGATATCACGACGCAATATGTGAATTAACCAACTGTTACAGCGCTTGGTAACTCGTGCTCATCATCCGTGATGCCTGCTTCTAAGCGTTCTTTCAAGCGTGAACAGCGTGTGCGTTCACTTTCAGATTTCAACTGACCACAAGCCGCCAAAATATCTTGACCACGAGTCACGCGAATGGTTGCCGTATAACCTGCATCATTCAGTATTTTAACGAACTTATGCTGGGCATTACGGCTTGAACATTCATAATCACTGCCCGGCCATTTATTGAACGGGATAAGATTGAATTTGCACGGAATATCTTTCACAAGGCGCACAAGTGCGCGTGCATCAGCTTCACTGTCATTCACACCCTTGATCATGACATATTCAAAAGTAATCCGACGCGCATTTGAACAAGGATAATCACGCACCGCTTCCATAAGGTCTTTCAAGGGATATTTTTTATTGATCGGCATGATCTCAGATCGCACATCGTCCGTGGCAGCATGTAGAGAAATCGCCAAACCGCATTTAACTTCCTCGCCCAAGCGGCGGATTTCAGGAACCACGCCTGATGTTGACAAGGTAATGCGTCGTTTTGAAAACGAAATGCCTTCATCATCCATGATGATATTCATGGCTTTCACCACGTTATCATAATTATAAAGTGGTTCACCCATTCCCATCAGAACGATGTTCGACAACAAGCGCTTGTCCCCCGGAGGTGACGGCCATTCGCCATATGAATCACGTGCTGCCATGAATTGTCCGATGATTTCAGCAGGTGTTAAATTGCGCACCAGCAATTGCGTACCCGTATGACAAAATTTACAGGTCAGAGTACAGCCGACTTGAGACGAGATACAGACCGCACCACGATCTGTTTCAGGAATAAATACCGTTTCGGCTTCGTTACCATCATCAAATTCAAATAACCACTTGCGTGTTGCGTCTGTTGAGGTCAACTCTTCGGTAACTTTAGGGCGCGAAATAACAAAATTTTCCGCCAATTTACCATGCAAAGATTTTGAGATGTTCGTCATTTGGTCAAACTCAGTCACGCCTTGGTGGTATATCCATTGCCATAACTGCTTGGCACGAAAAGATTTTTCGCCAATACGTTCCATTTCGACCTTAAGCTCATCATGGCTTAAGCCCACTAAATCTGTGCGCTGATCACTCATCTGAATACTATATCCGGTTTAATTCATTCACGCCTCTATACCTGAGGCCCACGCTAAGTCTTTTCAAACGCTCGCGCATTTAATACATGAAAAAAGATTGAGAAGCAATGGACAGACCAACACAGTCTCAACAGGCTTTAAAAGCGCGGTGTAATCTTGCTTGACATATTTCATTCACGCCACGCAATCCATCCCCCAAATAAGAATGCACCATAAAAGGGTTCAACTGTTTTGAAACCAGCAGCATGGAGCATTTCTAAAATGCGTTCCTCACTAACAAATTGGATGTCGCGTACCACATGTTCAAACCCACGCTCCACAATATGTTCCGGCATACCTTGATGAACTTGCCAGTCACGCCAGATATCTAAAAATCTTTTGAAACGCGCGCCTTCAACTTCAGCATGTAAATCGGCCAAAATAAGCGGCGCACCCGGTTTAAGACGCCCAGCAATGGAACGCAACAAAGCTTCTTTTGATCCATCATCTGGCACGAAATGCATAACTAAAATCAGTGTTGCCGCATCAAAGCGCACATCACCCGGTAAGTCTTCTACATATCCTTCTGTCACATGACAGCGATCAGACAATTGTTGGATTTCCATATTGGCTTGGGCCACTGCAGCCATGGCGGGCGCAGGCTCCACGCCTTGAAAAGTCCAATTGGTGAATTCTTCTCCCAACTTTAGCAATTCCACGCCTGTTCCACACCCCACGGACAGCAATTCGGCATTTGTTCCTAAAACGTAATGACGTAAAACCACCTTGATCATATCATGCAGAACATCATAACCCGGCACGACTTGGCGGATCACTTGATCATAGGCTTCAGCCTTTTTACCGTCAAAATGCAGGGTGGTATCAAAATCACTCATTCAATCATTTTCCTTATATTCAACACGGCCCTTATAGGGGATATAGGCCGGGACTTGGCTTTTATACATCACATAATCCTGCCCATAAAGCCGGATCAGGTGACGTTCTTCATAATAGGTCCCAATCAAAAGATAAAGCGAGCCAAAAATTGCCGTAACAAGATCAAATTCAGAGGTAATACGCCCCCATAAAATCATAAAACCAGCCCCATATAAGGGGTGGCGCATCCAACGATGGAATCCTTTAAAATGCAAAGGTTCTTCATCATGCGCCAAAGTTCCCTGGAAATATTCACGGATTTGACGTGTCCCTGCTAATCGGCCCAGATCATAGCCTTGCAAAGCCCAAAACATCATAATCCAGCCCATGCCATGTAAAACACCTTGGCACCACCACAACCAATTTGGCCTTATATATTCAGACATGCCCTCAAAAACAATCGTTCCGAATACATAAATCGCGCCCAGATGTAAAACTGCCAAAACATTATAAGCAAAACGATAAAAGGCACCAAACTCAGGCTTCAACACTAACTTAGCCCCGTCTCGGGCCAATAAGGAATGAACAAGGCCAAAACTAAACCACGCCACGCCATATAAAAGAGTGGAATATAGATCAATCATCACTAAACCCTCCGATCATGACATACAATGATTGTGCGCTCTCGTCTTAGGGCCTGTCCAGTGCTTTCCTTGT
>Ga0209345_10002639_pt1 | contig 19503 bp, 20 predicted proteins | sample Cruoilmetagenom7_FD_187294 | JGI IMG/M metagenome (GOLD analysis project Ga0209345, IMG submission 187294) | Oil polluted marine microbial communities from Coal Oil Point, Santa Barbara, California, USA - Sample 7 (SPAdes) (version 2) | ecosystem: Environmental > Aquatic > Marine > Oil seeps ... | reverse complement strand
GCCTTTCACTTCATGACCCTGAGCGAGCAAAAAGCTCACACAACGAAGAAGCAGTGTGTCATCACCTATGACATAGCTACTAAAGGTACCCTGGAATTTCTCAGAACTTTCCATCTCCACCCTCAATTTCCACCTACGATCTTCACCCCAGTCCCAACCATGAAAGCATACACACATTCAAGTAGCAATTGCATTGCAAAATGCGACTCTTTATTCGCGCTTATGCCGGACTGACGTGCATACAGACAGTCCGGCATCGTTTCATTCTCTCTCGCCATCTCGCCACAACAGCGAGACCCGACGAAACTGCAGGAACACCATCGGCGTCTTTTCCGTCACGCGACACTCCCAGGTTACCCTTCCACGCCCCGGACCACACTCCGGCGCGCGGCTTTCTCGCGCGGTCTTCCCATCGACCGCGCGCCGCAAAGAAAAACCAGTCCAGGCCAGAAGCCAACTCTCCAAGGAGAACAAAAAAAACCAGCGAAAACAAGATCTTCCCTCTGGTTTCTCACCACATGGACACTCCTACAGCGCCCAAAAAAGAGCACGCAACCCAGACCAACAACCCAGACGAAAAGGCCAAGTCGATTCCTCAGGAATCCAGATCAAGGCTCAGGAAAATTTTTCCAGATCTTGTGCTCGCCTGTTTTGCCTTCAAAAAGAGTTCGATCTTTCTCAGGAACCACCATGACCGGACAAGGTGCCATGTGCGACACCTTGTAAGATGTCGATCCCATAAAGAATCGTCCCACTCCACCGACACCACGGTGTCCTATCACAATGAGGCTCGCGTCGAGCGCAAGCGCTTCTTCGACAATCTTTTTGGCTGCTGAGCCATATAGAACTTTTGTCGTAAATGACACGTTTTGTTCGCGACACAGACCGACCGTATCTGCAAACACGTCCCTATCGACAGCCTCTGCCACCGTTTCTCGAAGATCCTGCTCTTCACCACCCGAGCGCGGCACACTTTGACTTAACACCCAGGCGTCATCAGAACGGACGACACACACCAAAACCACAGACGCGCCGATACGTGCAGCAAGGTCTACACCAACTTCGGCAGCCCGCCTCCCACCTTCAGAGCCGTCAACTGCAATGAGAATATTATCCATAGTGCGTATAAGCCTCACGAGTTCGTGCGAGTACTAACATTACCCGCTAGTTTCCTAAAAGCCCTCTGACAGTACTTTCTCTCTGCTTACCTTGCCGGGGATCTTCTTTGTCCTCAAGCTGATTTTCCCGGGAATAAGGCTTTTATTATCATGTCTTCCGACACACTCTCCTTACTTTTTACACCGAAAACACTGACTGCTGGAGCCATCGGTGCTGTTATCAGCGCTTTCTTTCTCGCCCTTTTCCTTCGCACGCGCCCTTCCTCCCTTCCCTCCCTCGGTCTGCCTCTGCTCATTTCCGGCATCCTACTGATTCATCCACCCCTATACATCACCCTAAGCGTGCTTGGGATGGCCGGAACCGGACTCGCAATAAGCCTGTTCCCTCAAAAATCCCAATCTCTCACACGCGACCTTCTCTTCCTCTTTCTCCCTGTACTCATTGCCATAAATGCCAGTTTTCCCGGCCCATCATGGGCACCTGCAGCATGGATAATCACGGCACTACTTGGCGGAGCAGGGTGGCTTGCCTTCACGAGACATTCCATGCGCCAGCTCGGCCCCGTTCTTTTCACCCTGGCAGCAGGAGGAGTCTTTTTCTGCGTCCCTGACACAGAACATGCAGTCCTTCTTTTCGCGGTGACCGTAATACCAGGCATGACCGGCTGGCCTTTCCCCTTTGCCCGTCTCAGCGGAGAAAGCGCCGGACTCGCCGGGCTGCTCGCGTGGATTGTGCTCCAGGATGGAGCAGCACGCGAAGGGGCCATAGTCGGAGGAGCTGCCTGTATAGGAGTGGCGGTCTCCCTCCTTCTCGCACTCCTGCTAACCGGCCAGACCCGCCAGACCGGCCAGACCCGCCAGACCCGCCAGGACAAGCTCTCCGCCCCCTGGTATCAAAGGGAAATCCAGGGTCGCCTCGCCATCCCTGTGATGCTTGTATGCTGTCTCACCGTTGGCATCATCTCACGTATCGCCGGTTTACAGGAAGACCCGGTCCTCGCAGGAACAATAGCTTTCGCTGCACTTTTCGCAGCCGTAGGCGCGCACGGCTTTATCCTCACGAGGCACCACCTCGTGAGGGACGGCTCTTAGCAGTCATCCCCCGAGAGACAGGCTCGCTCGGCAAAGCTCAGTATTGCCCATCTTTGCAGACCCTGTTCAGTGGGACACCCCACGGGATACAAACCCTGGGGACAACAGGCCGAGAGATTCGAGACGTTCGAGGGTTGCGATGAGATCAGCACGCAGAACGTCCGAAGAGACCTGATAGTGGCCTGACATGCTCTCCACAAGATCCTCTACAGAAAACCCGCTCTTCCATAACCCCCAGACTTTTCCCGCTGTCTCGTTCAACAAGTACAGCTTCCTCTGGGACACATCGCTCACTACAGTCTCATCCCCAAGAAAAGCCATAGTTCTTTGCTCTTGCACCGAAAATCTCACAGGCACTTGTTCCTGAGCGCAGGTAAGACCCCGCAAAAGAGCCACTGCCGCATGAAGAGAACCGACACGCAAAGTCCGCACCGCACACCTGCTCACAAGGGAGACCAAAGCACGAAATCCCGCTTCCCCACAAGAAGAAAAATTCCACGCGTGTTGTGAGAGCAGGCACACTGCTTGGGCGCGAGAAAAAGATGAGAGCCGTGTCGGTTCTCCGGTACGGGATACTAAAAAGACCACCGCTGCCGGAAAAACTGCCTGGGACATGACTTCCCCACCGAAAACAGCCGGCATCACCAGCATGTCTCCGTCTGTATCCCCCACACACCAGGCATCTTCGCGTCTCTCCATCCCAGGCAGGTGACCGGGCATTGCCCCAGGTGGCTGGACACACGATTCCCCGACCCCTGCCGCATTTTCCTCTGTGAGAAACTCCAGATGGGGCGCAAAAGCGACTAAAGCCTGACGACCTCCAAAGCGCACACCCAAAGGACGGCAGTAAGGCGCGACTTTTCCGTCCAGGAGAGACACCGGCGCGTGTTCATCACTGGCATACCGAAAACCAGCGGCAATTGCCGCCGCGGTCAAGGTGGACTTCCCCGCCCCCGACTGTCCCACAAGGAGCACAGCCCGACCATTGCGCACAAGACAGGCCGCGTGCAGCACAAGATGCGTCTGACTCTGTCCCGCCAAACGGTTCACTTGCCACAGGATCATTGGCAAGGCTATTGATCGAGGAAAAGGCGCGCTTGTCTGCCCGTCCCCTCCGCTGGGATTTTTCCCGGCATGCTTTCCGAGAAAGCAGAAGAAATCCTCAGATTTCCCCTGAGAAGGCAGGCACACTACATGGATAGTTGCTTCCACACAGTCACTCGCCTGATCAGCAGTAAAAGAAGCAGCAGATGGACCTCGTTGCGGGCGCAAGAAATACAGAAAGCGGGCGCATAAATACCGCAACTGCATGTCCTCAACAATGACGCGCACGCGCACGCCAGGCAGGCAAAGTTCAATTACCTCGGGTCGTTCTTCTGGTCCATGCCGCACTTCGTGCGCCGCAGCACTCTCTGGAAAATATTGGGCACTCTCCTCCGTACAATCAGGATTATCAGACGGCACAAGCCGCCTCGATCTCCTCCCTATCCTGATGAATTGACCAAAGAGCGCTTATCACTTTTTCAGCATCTTCATTTTTCATGTCCCGCCAAATCGGCAAGCTCAGCACTTCAGCTGACAGTTTTTCGGTCACTGCCAGTTTCCCCAGGTTATAGGGGGAATAACATTTTTGTTGGTGGAGTGGCGGCGAAAAATAGCAACGCGTGTCGATTCCTTCAGCGCGCAAGGCAGTCGCAACGAACGAACGAGAAACACCAAACTCTTCCGCATTAATGGTCACAGAATAATCTTTATACGTACTTGTCGTATCGTCGAGAAGGCGTTGCGACCGCACGCCGGCAAGCTCAGCCAGACCATCCCGGTAACTCTCGGCAAGAAAGACACGCCTGTCGAGATGTTCTTTCAGCTCATCGAAAGAAGCGAGCGCGATCGCCGCGTGCAATTCCGACATGCGCGCGTTCAGCCCTGCAAAGGCCGGATTGTAATCACCAGTGTTCCCATAGTCGCGAGCCGCCCGCAAATGCGTTGCAAGGTTCTCGTCATCTGTTGTGATCAAGCCGCCTTCGCCACTAATGACAATCTTCGTCGGGCTCATGCTGAACACCTCGGCGTTCCCGAAACTCGCAACCCGGCGCCCACGCGCGCAGGCACCAAAAGCATGCGCAGCGTCAAGAAGAAAAGGGATCCCTGCTTGTTTCGCAAGACCCTCAAGTGCCTCCGTATCACAAGGAGCCCCAGCTACATGCGTACCAATAAGAAGGTCGGCGCCGTCAAGTCGGGTCGCAACGTCCTCTGGGTCAAGCTGATAAGTCTCAGGATTGCATTCTGCGAATACAGGAAAACCGCCATTCCAGACAACAGCATGGCCTGTCGCAGAAAACGTAAAACTTGGCAAAACCACCCGGGGCTGCGAACGAACTGCTGCAGCAAAACCATCGCAGAGCGCCTGCACGCAGAGGAGAAGACCGCTCGTACAACACGAAACAGCAACTGTTTGCGCCACACCAAAATAGCTGGAGACTTTTTCTTCAAGTTCGCGCACAAGCAAACTGTTGGTGATCATTCCCGTCTCATAGACCGGTCGCAAACGCTCAACAACCTTGTCAAAAGATGGCAAAGGCGGACGGGCAAAGGGTAAGCCCTCAGGAAACAAAGGCATGCCACCGAGAATCGCGGGTTTCCTCATAGAGATCCTCCGGTCACCTCATCAAACTCCGAGAAATCAAGCTCTGGAATTTCCAGATCGGCCCGCAAGTCCCTTGGTAGAAGGAGAACTGCAGCATCAGCCGGCATTTCCGGAGAAAGAAACCCAAAACCAACTGTGCCAATACCGACAAAAACAACGACAGCAATCACAGTGGCGAAAGCTGCTATCGGGTGAAGCATCCCAGCAAACAACCCAAAAAACACGAAAACTGTTTGAGCAACCGCGCATGTTCCCAGAACATGCGACAAGCTCCATCCCCGACTTCGCAGCTGATCGTACAGATGGCTCCGGTCTCCTTGGAAGAGAGGTTGCCGAGTCCGCGCGCGCCGCAAAATCGCGATAGTGGTATCGCCTACCGGCACGGCCACAAAAAGAACTGCGCCAATAAAAGGAGCAGGATGCTCTCCAGGCGCCGCAGCCAGTCCCAACAAAAGGGCCAGCGAAGTGCCCACCAAATAAGCACCACCATCACCTAAATAAATGCTGGCCGGAGGCCGATTATACACCAAGAAGCCCAACAGCCCTCCGGCAAGAGCCAGGGGCAAATGAGCATTGCCTCCAAGGAGAACAGCAAAACCAAAAGCGCCGACTGTCACAACAGTGCTTGCCAGCGCGTCCATACCGTCAAGCAAATTCACTGCATTGAGCAGTGCGACGACAAGCACAACAAGAGCAAAGTCTTCGTACAAACCTCGGGTAGGAAGCACACTTGCTGCGGCAATCCCAATCAAAACTTCTACAGCAAATCGGATTTTCGGCGGAATATCGCAGATGTCATCAGCCACGCCAAGCGCAAGGGCCAAGGCAAGCGGCACAATGAGCGAGGGAGAGACGGTCCACAGGACAGGCGCAATCCCAAAGAAAACTGCGAAGCCCCCCAAGTAGGCCACAGGACGCCGCTGTGTCTTCAAGACACCAGGATGATCAACAATATCGAGCGCGATCGCAAGATGACGGAGCACCGGCGTGAAAACGAGTGCAACGGCAAAAGCAAAAGGAAAGGCCAGCTTCACGTCCATGCCAACACCACCGATTCTGTCCCCCGATGCAATTCAAAACGGTGCACTATCTCAAACCCACACTTTTGGTACATGCGTTGAGCGCCAAGGTTGTCCGCGCTGGTGACTACTTTCGCCCCGGAAACCCGCCGACCTTCCAACTTTTCCTGCAAATTTCCTATCAACTTCGCCCCGATACCCTGCCCCTGCCACTCAGGAGCAACGGCAACAGAAAGAATCTCAGCTGCAGGCAAAACGTACGAAGTCCCACCAGAACGTCGCGCGCGCTGTCGCGTTTTCTCTCCTGGAGAAGAAAGCGCACGGGAAATTTCCTCAGAAAGATCACGAGACGAAAAATTTCCCGTTGAAGTGAGAAGAGAAGAAGAAATCCCTACGCTGCCCTTCCCGCCCTGCATTCCGGCACGAGCAGAAGGTACTCGCTGCATGCGTGCATCTGAATCCGAAAAAGGATACTTCAGGGTTTCCCACATGCGAGGCAGAGAGCGTACAAGAACAGGGAACGCCCTCACTCCCGCCACAACCCCATCACGCACGAGAAATCTGCGATAAAACCGGCTTGTAGATTCAGCGGCAGCCGCGAAACCAAAAACGACCTGCGGCTGTTCAGTAGATGCCATCACCACACAATGACAATCTTGAGAATGCAGCATCCTCTTGTAGAGCCGGCACAAAAAAGGTTCACCGAGAGACGATAAAAAACCGTCACTTATACGCTCCGCATGGAGCGTTGCCACCCTTGCAACGTCTGCCGGCGTTGCATCACGAAGAATCATCGCCACCCACTCATTCACATTCCAAGAACTTAGCCACTAGCGCCTGCCGTTTTTTGCGGCGGCACCCCAAGTTCATGATAGACCGAAAGCGTACGTTCAATTTGACGCTCTTGATTAAATTCCGCACTTGCCTTGCAACGAGATGCCATTCCCATGGTTTTGCGCTTCTGCGCGCTTCCCGCCAGCTCAGCAATACTCCTCGCGAGACCATGCGGATCACGCACTCCGACAAGCAGTCCCGTTTCGCCATCGTCGACGACTTGACGGCACCCTCGAATATCGGTCACCACCAAAGGAAGTCCCATTGCAGCGGCTTCCATTGCCGAACGAGGAAATCCCTCTCGCCACGAGGCCAGGATAAAAAGGTCCATTGCTTCATAGAGTTCGTGCACATCATCACGAAAACCTAAAAAAACTACACCGGCATCAACCCGTGCGGCTCCTTGTTCCTTCGCGGAAATCGCATCAGACTTGTCGGGATCCGTAGGCCCAATCACGACAAATTTCAGATTTGTCTGTGACTTCCTCAACTCCCGTGCCGCCATAAACACCTCACGGTATCCTTTTTCCGCCACGAGACGACCGACCAGACCACAAACCACAGTGTCAGAATCGGCGCCCCAGGAGGCACGTAAGGAAACTACCCGTTCTGCGGACACTGTGCCAGGATGAAACCGTTTCAAATCTATGCCATTTCCAAGAAGATGAAGTTTCTTTGCGGAAATACCAAGGCCTTCCAAGACGCACATGTCCTCAGGATTTTGCACAAGCTCCGCATCCGAACAAGTCGCGGCAAGCCGTTCCAAAGAGTACACTACTGCCCGTTTCGCAAAAGCATCCTCGGGAAGTGCGTACAGACCATGCACGGTATTCACGATCGCCGGCACACCCGCCGCTTTCGCCGCCAAGCGCCCATAAACCCCAGGCTTCGGATTATGTGTATGCACAATATCGGGGGACAGCGCACGAAAAGCCCGACGCAATTCAAAGAAAGCCGCGATATCGCGACGTGGCGACATCGCTCGGGTCGTGTTCTCCAAAGCAACATGCGCAATACCGGCTACCGCAAGGTCTGCCACATGAGATCCTGGCGCCGACATGCCAATCACTTCATAACCGGCTTTTTGGAAGGCAACAAGCTGCGGACCAAGAAGAAGAGACAAGCTCATATCCGTCGTCGCAACATGCACAAGACGTGGCCGCGCGCGCGAAGAAGTCACAGAACTCATGACGCGGCATCCGCGTAACGACGGCGATTCAATAGCCGGCGAAGATAATCTTCGGCACTCATTCCCCCACTCGTTTTTCGTCTGAAATACCCCATACCATCGCTTGTCTGCACAGGAGATCGCTGCAGACGATGCAAGTCACTGCCATAAAAAGGATTGGCTTTTGTTCCGGCCAAAGCTGCAGTTAAAAAGCGTTGCCGCACCATCTCTTCTGCTTCAGGAGAAGGTGCGACAGCTTTGGGATACGCAAAGTGCGAAGCCTGTACCCCAAGGCGTTCACCAATCAGGTCAATAGACCGATCAAGTTCATCACCCACTTCACGCGCAGACAAGCGATCGAGCAACAGATGCCGGTGCGTGTGCGAACCAATCGTCACAAAACCAGACGAGAGAAGGTCTCGCAACCCTGCCCAAGATATAGGAACACCCCCGTCTGGAAAATATTGACCTCGCTCCACAAAATCGGTCGCCACATAGAAGGTCGCAGGCACACGATGCTTTTCCAGCACAGGTTGGACATTCTCCACCCAGTCCAAAGTGCCATCGTCGAATGTCACTACCACAGGCATTTGCCTCGGAGAAACCCCTGCTTCTCCCGGTCGCTTCCTCGCAAGCCGGCCTCTTGTTTTTTCTGCGAGCTCGTCCGACCTTCCCGCCTCCACGCTACCTTCTTGCAGACTCGCACGAGATGTATCTGCACGAGACCCATTCTGATACGCAGAACCCACAAAAAAGCCCATAGCCTCGTCCAGGCTCACAACCCTGCCTGTGTCCGCAAGCCATGCCATCTGCTCCGCAAACAAATCCACTGATAGGTCAATCTCAGCCGAAGACTTCCCGCCCACACGATGGTAAATCAACACGACAACACCCGGTGCAGGCGGTCGAAGAAGATCAACCCCTGCCGCCACCGCCTTCACTCCACGCCGCAAAAAACCACGAGCACACGCACGTGCACTGCTCATCACACCAACCCCACCCTCACGGCCAATCACAGTCATCCCGAATCCTTGTATGTCAGTTTCTCACGCGAGTGAAAACCACGGGAGCGTCCAGGTCCAGAAGGAGTAGGTCCTGGAAAAACAGGAGAGAGATCGCCCCCCCGCGAACCCGAAGACCTTTCTTTTTCTGCTTCTTCCGAACGCTCCGCAGGCACTATGCACGCAAAAACAAAAAGAGCAGGGAGCACGAGCGAACGTTGTCGGGCGAGAAGACCGAAATTCAAAAACGACGAGAAAGCCACCCCATACAGCAATGCTGCACCCAGCATGAAGAGGAGAAAAGGCCGGCGACGCAAGTTCTTGAGACCACACCATACAGAGGAAAAACGCACTCCAAGATACAAAAGCAAAAAAGTACTTTCCAGTGCCGTGATCATCATGAGCAGGGAATGCGCCTCATAGATCATCGGCCGGAAAAAAACTGTGAATACTCCGACAACAAGATCACTTGGCACGAGAGAAACCGGTCCGGAACCAAAAGAAGAACCGCCTTGAAACGTCAAGCGATTCTGCTCAACCACTCGTGCCTGCACCGCATCAGTAGAAAGATCCTCAACCCCCAGGAAATCAAGTGCCCGAGAAGACACCAGGATCAAAAGGAGCACCGCAAGCACCGTCACGAAACCGCGCGCAAGTCCACCCCCAGTCGACTTGCTCGGCCCGAGACGCCCAAACACAAAAGCAAAAACAAAAGCGGCGGCATAGAGAGCCACCACGTGCGGACGGATGATCCCAATAAACCAGCCACTCGCCGCGCACAAAATCAAGGCAAGAAAATAGCGCCGCCGCATTGCCAAAGATGCACCCCAGATAAAAAAACCAAGCCCAAACAACATCAAGGCTTCTTTCCCAATGGAGCTAGGCCAGAACAACAGACTCGGCATGAACATGAGAAGAAGAAAATAACGTCGCCGATTAAAACCGACAGTGAGCACCTCTGCCGTCCCGCGATACCACAAATATGTGCCTATAAAAGCGAGTATGGCGTAAATAAAAAACCCGGCAAGCATGTCAGGCCCCACGCCCAAATACACCCAGCCCGTAAATCGCTCAACAAAAAAAGTCTTTGACAGCTCAGTCAGTTCGGGAATGTCTCCCCCAGACACAACCGCCCACGCATACTCGGAACCGGCCTTGTCGTACCGAGTGGCATCCCCGTTTCCCCCATAAACCTGTATCAAAATCTGATACCGGGCAAACGACGCAAGAAGCTTGCTCAACAGCCCTAGGACGCCAAATTGAAATAACCAGGGTTCCTCAGGATGACGCAGAGAGATAAAACGAAAAAGAAGAACACCAATAACAACAAAAAGAGAGACAATAAGAAGGGCAGCATATTTACTAGGGTTTCGGGTCGCCACTGCCCCAGCAAGGATAAACAAAAACAGCGCACCGCAGAGAAAAATCGCCGCCCCGAGCAGGCCCCGAGACAATTTTTCGCGTTTTTTCGCAGAACAAAAAGGCGCCGGCTTTGTCGCTGCAACCACTAGGAAAGCCCCTCCCTATGCCCCGCCTGTTTCCGTAAATCTTGCCACCGTCTCATATAGAGCCTGGGAACTGCGCACTTTTCCTCAGGTAACTCGTAGAAGGCTCGCAAGAACGACGGCCTCGGCAACACAAGTGCCTGTGCCAGACACATTCGACGCCGCAAGCTGCCGTGGCGAAGTTCTGCCAAACGCAGCTTCGCACTTCGCGACGCGTCACTCTTCCACGCGGCTTCTTCATCACGCTCTCGTCGAGAGAGAGACTCGGACTGGGACCGGTCGAAGATTTCTGCTGGGAAATCTGCTCCAAAATCTAGCACACATTTCATCACTGCTGAGGCAAAAACATGGCCTACCTCCCAGCGCTGCACAGTGTCGGCCACAATATCGAAGCACAGAGAATGCCGGCGCGAAATCTCCGCCATATCACGAAAGGCGAGGGGTCTACCCATTCCATGTCCCAAAACAGCATGCATTGCACATGCCACAAGATGGTGCTCCCAGCAAGGAGCAGACACTTCAACAGCACCCACACGCACTTTTATTGCGTTCGAGATGATCTCCTGCACAAAAACGGTGTCTCCCGAGACACCGGGAGCCAAAGTCCCGTGCACATCAAGCAAAAGACCGGACGGTCCCCGCATCGTCACTGCCTTTGCAACATGGAGCAAAAAACCAGGACATGGCTCAGGCCAGGCCACCAGATATCGAGCGTCCTGCAACGCGCCAGTGAACCGGGAAAGACAAACACGGGGAACAATAATATCCAAGTCCGTAAAACCCCGCCATAAAGCGTCAGGGTACGCGCCATGCGCCAGGATTGGGCCTTTCCACACAAGTCCCCCAACACTTTCAAGCAGGGGCAGTAAAACCGCGAGTTCAGCCTCATAGCGAACCGCAGCAGACATCAAGTTCTGATGCCCTCCCAGCACCCGCTCATACACCGCGTCAGGCACCTCAAGCAGGTCACGAGCCACCGCTTCAAGAAAAAGACCCGACAGGCCTGTCCTCACAAGTTCGTCAACCAAAAAACTCCAGGGAGGCCCGCACAAACCGCTGATCTCATCATCCGGCACAAAACCCACTCGTGCCAAACTGACAGCCCAAGACGCTGCAGTCCCCATCATCCTTGCACAACCAAATCGCACGCCACGAGCTGGGCAACAAGATCACGTAACACAGGACACACAATATCGTTGTCAACGTGAAAAACCCGGGCAGCCTCCTGCAGCACCTCACCCAGGGTCTTGCTTCCGTCCAAATACTCGAACAGTGTCACAGCACTTCCTGCCACACGCAATACATTCGTCCGAGGAGGCGCACCGGCCACATACAACACGCCTCCGGTACACCGGCGAGAAGTCTCACGCACGCGCAGCCGTACGTCCTCATCAAAAACGGAGAAATCACACGAAGTTTCGACAGGACCTGCCTTCCCATCCCGGCCTTGGGCTCTTCTCTTTCCGGCTCTCTCTGCCTCTCCCCCAGCCGCCTCGTCAGCCGTACGGTCAGCCGTCTCGTCAGCTGCCGCTTGGTCGCTCTTCGTTTCTACCTCAACTCCTTCCTCAGAAAGAGACTCTTGTCCGGAAGCTGCCGCAAAAACAGCAGACACACCGACCATATCATCGGCCTTATCCTCAACAATATCTGCGAAAAGGGCATTCCATGCAGCAGCAACCATGTCAAAAGAGAACTTCTCCCGACAGCGCGTGCGGGCTGCTGCACCAAAACGACGCCGCAATCCAGCGTCACACACCAACTGTGCTGCACTATTCACCAAACCAGAAAAGTCGTCTTTTTCGACCACAAAGCCAGTCACCTTATGGGCAACAATCTCATGCGCGCCAGGTACTTCTGTCGTCACACAGGCAAGACCGCTCAAGCCTGCCTCAAGCAGCACACCAGGCAGCCCCTCGGTCTCACTTGTGAAAAGAAAAATGTCCGAGGCGGCGAGTAGAGCCGGCACATCTTCGCGGCGACCGAGGAGAGAGACGCCTGCCTTTTCTGCAAGAGGGGAGAGTTCCCGCAAGAGTGGTCCTTCCCCAACCATAATGCCGGTCACGGGAAGCCCCTCGTCTCTCAACGCCCGCACGACTGCAAGAAAAAGAGCAGGACGCTTTTCTTTCACAAGTTGCCCGACAGTCACAATCTGCACAGTTTCCCTGGCATCTGCGTCAGACTCAGAGCGCACGACACTGATTCTCGTATCAGAGCGAGGGCAATAGGTGTCGGCATCGCGTGCGTTTGGAATCACCTTCACGTCGGCGCGCGAAACCCCGAAGAGACGCTCAAGCTCTATGCTCGTCTCTTCGGAAACCGTAACAAGCGCATCCATCCGTCGAATGCAGGCTCGATACAAAGCACGACGCGCGGATCCTCGCAAATCTTGCGCACTCATGCCGATTTTGTAATACACCGCGACAGTCTGCTTCTGCCGCGCAAAAGCGACGTACTTTAAGGATTCTCCCCCGTGCGCCACGAGCACATGCGGACACCAGGTTCTCAGGAAATGCCGTAGTTTGCGGACAACAATCGGATCCACTCCACAGCGGCGACGCCAGGTCAGGGGAACGTCGAGCGTAAAGTCCGGTGCGAGCGCAGCAGGAGGGGTGCGAAACAAACTCATCGTTCGGTGCGTCGATGGAGCCTCGTCAAGCGTTTCACGCAACATTCTGGCGTAGACCTGCGCGCCACGAGTGATGTCGCAAGGCACAATATGCAAAACCCGCAAAGCGGTCATCCGTTTTCACCTGGGCTTTGCCAGGTCCCTGTGCCGGTATGTCCTGGGAAAACGGAAATTTTAGGCCAGTACATTGCTCGCCTCTCGATCTCGCTGTTCTACAAGAAACATCTCGGCGGGATACTCGATGTCCAAACCGGCAGGTACTCCTGCATCAACAAGGATCTGCTGCAAAAACGACACCGCCGCCCAGCGCGCGCCATCCTTGCAAAAACGGTTCAGCTGTTCCACACGAGGCCGCAGTTCATCCCGGCCAATCTTTACAGTTGAGTCGAGCATGACAATGGCAGAGCAGTCTGTGGGGAAGGCTTGCTCACTCTCATCATGGAGCTGTTCGGACAGGCGTTCTCCAGGACGCAGCCCGGTAATTTCCACCTTGATATCGCTTCCCGGGCGCAGACCCGCTTGCCGGATCAGCTGATGCGCCAAATCCAGGATGCGTACAGGCTCTCCCATATCCAGATGAAAGGTGTCCCCTTCTCCAAGCAAGGCGCCCGCACGCAATACCAGCGAGACAGCTTCCGGGATGCTCATGAAGTAACGAGTCATATCAGGATGCGTCAGAGTGACCGGACCACCGGTCATGATCTGACGCACGAAAGTCGGAACAACACTTCCCCGGCTACCCAGCACATTGCCGAATCGCACGACGCCAAAAGCGAGGCCTTCCTGCCGGCCCGTCTCTCGCACCAGGATCTCCGCGAGACGTTTCGTGGCACCCATGACAGATCCAGGACGCGCCGCTTTATCGGTAGAAATAAGCAAAAAACGTTTACACTCGTGTGCAGCAGCGGCAGTGACGAGATTCCGGGTGCCGATCACATTTGTAAGAACTGCTTCTTCTGGGTGCTGTTGCAACAAGGGCACGTGCTTGTGGGCAGCGGCATGAAACACCACATCCGGACGGTACTCCGAAAAAATACGCTCCACACGCTGTTGGTCGCGAATATTTGCCAAAAGAGGCAGGGCATCAAGACCCTCTCCAACCAGCAAATCATGGAGATGTGTCTCGTCACAATCCAGAATGAGCAGACAACGCGGACGAAAACGCGCGACTTGACGGGCGATCTCGCTCCCGATAGAACCGCCCGCTCCCGTCACGAGAACAACGCTGCCCTCCACATACTGCTCAATCTCCGTAAAATCAATCTGTACTTGTTCTCGATCGAGCAATCTTGGGATATCCACATCCCCAATCCCACCGAGAAGAGTCCTGCTCGCGACTTCTGCAGGAGATGGCACAACCTGAACGCGAGCTTGTGTACTACGCGCAAGATCAAGCATCTCCATGAAGTCTGTCTTTTCACTCGCCCCAGCAGACAGCACAATGTAGTCAATCTCGTATTGCTCGACTACTGCAGGAAGTTCCGAGGATATACCGAGAACTCGAATACCCCGAATTGATCGACCGACTTTCCAAGGGTCCTCATCCACAAAACCGACCACTTCCATACCGGCATCGGCATTACGCATAAACTCCAACGCAATTTCGACCCCAATATCATCGGCACCAACAATCACGCCACGAGCGCTTGGGAAACTCTTGCGCTTCCCGCGCTCCAGCGCAAAAAGGCGTTCCCGAAAACGAACTCCACCCACTCCCATAAGTACAAAACCGGAGGCAAAAACGGGAAGCGGCCAAGAAAAGCGCTGGTCCAGCAGGCCACACAACACAAACCAATAGGTGAGATTCACGAGAAACCCCACAAACACCGCACTGATGATCCGTAGCGCTTCTTCTATCGAAGCATATCTCCACACATGCCCATACAAACCGAAAAGTTTATTCAGACAAAGTTGTAAAAGCGCTGGAAAAAACACCGAAAGCGCTGGACCAGCAGAATGTTCCAACCCGACACCAGCCTGCTTCATCAAAACAAAAGCAAGAACGTATGCAACGAGAAGAATCGACATGTCGAGAAAAAGAAAAACGACGCTCTCGTAGCGTTTCACGCGCTGGTAGATACATTGAGGTACCGTATTCAAATCTATCCCCGACCCTATCTCCACTGGCAATGCATAATACATTCCCCGCAAGGAGTACACCCACTTTGTCACCTTTAAAGGCCGTGAACCGGTTCGTCGCCAATGTTGTACACCACACGACATCGCAGAGAACCGTCACCTTTGACCAGGAAGTACTTTTAAGTATCTATTCCTGGGGAGAGAAGAACGGAAACCCAGAACAAACTGGCTCACAAGAAAAAACACGTTCCCGAATCTTCGATTCGGGAAAACGCGAATTCACAAGAAGATTCGCCTCCTCTTGAAAAAATCCCTTTGCAGAAGGAAATTGGAAGAGAAGAAGCGTAAAAAAACGCTTCATTTCTTCTTCATTTTCCCTCGAAAAAACCACAAAGATCTGACAAAAACTTCCGTACCATTTTTGGTGGAAACAAAAACGCGCGTCCTTTGGACCCACTCGGTACCCTCGCCAGAAAGCGCTCTTCGACACGAGCGATCCTATCATGGCCTAGGCTATCGATCGACCAGACGCGCCAGTTCTATTCCCCCTTCAGCAGAAAAAACATCGAGAACAGCGCGAATCAATCTATTTTCCAAATTCCAAAAAATTTCCCGATTTTCTCACCATCGATCCTTCTTGAAAAAAGTTTTCCCTCAACCTGCCAATGCTTTTCTTTTCCTGTTCTCTCCAAAACAATATCTCTCGATAAAACTCAATACAGGCTTCGCAACGAATCTTCTCGACACACTCGTCCCACAGAACAAGTATTCTGAACTTCCGAATGAAACGGTTTGGCCTTCAGCATATTCTCCCCGGCCTTCTACCCGGCCAAGAGAGACAAACCTTCTCGCAAAAAAGGAATCAATGTGCGAGCACTCGTGACCGGAGGAGCAGGCTTCATCGGCTCCAACCTAGTGGACTTCCTGATTCGCAAAGACGCTGAAGTGGTTGTCCTCGACAATCTCGTCACTGGAAAGAGAGAGAATCTCCACCCATCAGCAACTTTTATCGAAGGAGATGTCACTGCTCTTTCCGACGCACGAAAAGCTGTGACCGGTTGCGACATCATATTTCATCTTGCAGCATGTCGGGCTGTCCTGCAGTCAATAGACAACCCACTAATATCAAACGAAACGAATGTAACAGGAACTCTCAATATGCTCATCGCCGCGCGAGACGAAGGGGCACAACGTTTCATTTTAGCCTCCTCTTCATCTGTCTACGGCGGGGCAGAAGAACTCCCGACCCCAGAGTCAGCTCCTCTCTATCCTCGTTCCCCTTACGCTGTATCAAAACTCGCCGCAGAACATTATTGTCGCGTTTTCTGGGAGATTTACGGGCTTGAAACCGTCGTGCTCCGCTACTTTAATGTCTACGGTCCACGACAGCGCCCTGATAGTCAATATGCCGCTGTCATCCCACTCTTTATCCGCTGTCTTCTCTCTCAAGAATCTCCGATAATATATGGAGATGGACGGCAATCTCGCGACTTCACTTATATCGAAGACACTGTCCAAGCAAATTTCCTCGCCGCCACTACTCCCACTTCTGATTGCGCCGGAGAAATCTTCAATATTGCATGCGGCGAAGTCCACACTTTGCGAGAACTCCTCAACACTCTTGGCGACATTCTCGATATAACTCCCACACCCCACTCCACAGACCAGCGGCCAGGAGACATCATGCACAGCCACGCGGATATTGGGAAGTCCCAATCCCGCCTCCACTACACGCCAAAAATTTCCTTCCGCGATGGCCTCACACAAACCGTTAATTGGCATCAAGAACACGGAAACCTCTTTTCAAGGAAATAGCAGCCTTCATGAACATACTTGCCAGACAGCTCACGGAACGGATTCAATCTCGCACTGCACATGTCGTCATTGTTGGACAAGGCTACGTTGGCCTTCCTCTTGCAATGAAAGCAGCCGACACCGGCATGCGCGTGACTGGCTACGATACCTCCTTACGACGGGTCAATATGCTCCGAGCCGGCGTCTCTTATGTGGAAGACGTTCCAAGCGCGCAAATCGAAGCCGCGCTCCTCTCCGGGTACACACCAACTGACCAAGCCCAAGATATCGCCGATTTCGATATCGCCGTTGTGACAGTGCCCACCCCTCTCAAAGAGGGAACTCCCGACTTGAGTTTCATTGAAAAAGCTGGACAAACCCTCGCCACTTACCTACGACCTGGCGCACTCACCGTTTTGGAATCCACTACCTATCCAGGAACCACAGACGAGTTTTTCTGTCCCATCCTGGAACAGTCAGGATTACAAGCGGGAAAAGATTTCTTCTTGGGATATTCCCCGGAACGTATCGACCCCGGAAATAGCATCTGGACGCTGGAAAACACCCCGAAAGTAGTCTCCGGCATCAACCCAGAGTCTTTGCGGTGTATTGATGCCTTTTATTCCACGATTGTCAACAAAATCATATATACAGGTTCTACTGCTGAAGCAGAGCTCGTAAAACTCCTCGAAAACACCTTTCGTCATGTCAACATCGCGCTCATTAATGAGCTCACCATGTTCGCAAACGACTTGGACATCAATATCTGGAATGCCATCGACGCAGCATCCACAAAACCCTTCGGTTTCATGCGCTTCACCCCCGGCCCCGGAGTAGGTGGACACTGTCTGCCTGTCGACCCTTCCTATCTCGCCTGGCGCGTGCACAAGTCGCTCGGACACACTTTCCGTTTTGTCGAGCTCGCAAACGACATCAACAACCACATGCCAGACTATGTCGTGACCCGTATCGCAGCCCTCTTGAACCGGGAACGAAAAGCAATAAACGGCAGTCGTATTCTTCTTCTCGGCATGACCTACAAAGCCAGCACCTCAGATTGGCGAGAGTCCCCCTCTATTGCAGTCGCCGAAAAGCTCACCGAACTCGGCGCAGAAGTACGCGCCCATGACCCCCACCTACCGATAGACACCAACATTCCGTTTTCTGTCCCCCTCGTCAGCTGCACAAAAACAGAACTTGAAACAGCAGACCTCGTCATTCTTCTTGTCGACCACCCCAACCTTCCTTACGACGACATCCGCAACCATTCCCGCATACTGCTCGACACAAAAGGCCGCTTGCGCTTTGAAGAGTTCCAAGGAGAACTTCTGTAAAACCACCCTTTCCCCCAGCTGGACAATCGCGCGTACCTCCACACTCCCCTCCCTTGTCCTCTCACCGGCTTCGCGCGTTTGCCACAACATGCCGATTTCATAACTTCATACTGATCCAGGCATTTCCTGGCATGCTCGCCGCTTTTTTCAACCTGGGCTTGTAGCTCGTCCCAGGACGGCCATCAGTCCCGCCCGCTCTTCGTCGCCGGCAGGCAGAAATGCCTGTAGTTGTGCGCGGTCAAATTCCTTGACGGCGAGATCGTTTTGAAAGCAATCCGCGTATACAGCAGCCACAGTATCGTATGCGTTTTCGGTATTTCGATCGTTCATGACTCCTCCTGGGTGAAACGGATCAGGCTCGTGTATCCCCTAGCTCAATTGGCCCAAAAGCTAGATGACACGTACAGATCATCCGTTCCCTCAAAATCAAGAAATTCCAGAAAATGACAGGAATCCGACCGCACCCTCAAGGAATTCCTCCCAAACAAAAAAGAAGGCAAGACACCAGAGTGGTGTCTTGCCTTCTTCCGTAACAGGACCCCCCCGAAAGAAGAAAAATGTTCCCATATTCCGTTTTTCGAGCTTGCCGGCTCCCCAATAATCAGCCCACACACACTGGAGTTTCCCCACCCCTTCCACCACAGACAAATAACTTGGCCACTTCATGGCAATACTCAAGTGCACCTGACGATAAAACGTCAACACAGAACGCACAGAAGAAACGTGAGAACAACATGGGAAAAGAAGGCCTCTCCACAGCCCAGGATCCAGAGGGCGAAAGCACACACCCCCCAGTCACCCACACAGAAAACACCCGGGAAAAACAAACAGGGATGGATCGCCGCCAGTTCCTCCGCCGCTCCGGCACTGTCGCAGGCACCGTCGTATGGGCCACTCCCGCCATCATGGCCATCAACCCAACCCCCGCCTATGCAGCCAGCCCTCCCCCAAAATCCAAAACCTCCACTTCACGCGAAGCCATCCCAGGCCTACCCCGCACAGGCGCAAACGATACACTCCTCCCCATTGCAGCAGCAGGAGCCGCCCTCGCAGTCGCCGGAGGAGCAGCAACCCACATCGCACGAAAACGCGCACAACAAGGCGGAGACAGCCCAGCAGGTACCTCTCTCCAATAGTTCCCGAAAAGCACACATCCCGGATGAGTACCCGCCCCTTGTCCTGCCACGAGCACGTCACAGCTCAAAAAAGCTCGACATCACCCATACCGAGATCCCAATCAGGCAAACTCGGCATGGTGTCATTTGCCAGTGCTCTCCAGATAAAAA
>Ga0209345_10002637_pt1 | contig 19509 bp, 14 predicted proteins | sample Cruoilmetagenom7_FD_187294 | JGI IMG/M metagenome (GOLD analysis project Ga0209345, IMG submission 187294) | Oil polluted marine microbial communities from Coal Oil Point, Santa Barbara, California, USA - Sample 7 (SPAdes) (version 2) | ecosystem: Environmental > Aquatic > Marine > Oil seeps ... | reverse complement strand
GAATCCGCCAAATGCTGCGCTCGTTACAAACGGTCCTTACCTGACATCTGGCCGCTGATCCAATGCTGCGCCGCGGCCCGACGAAGCGGCCATCCATGCATCGTGCAGCATTTAGCCCATGCGGCCGACACCCTGAGAGACGGAGCTGCCGCTCCTTACTTCCGGAATTATTGCTCAATCCATTGGCACAAAGGGATATCGCCGTCATAGTTCCGCCGATGGCCACGGGCGTTGTGTCTCATTGACTTGCCCCGGCAAACAGAACATTCGGAAAAGTGTTAAGCTGACGACAAGAGGATAAGGGCATTTGAAGACGCGTTTGGGCACAATTTATGGCTTCGTCCTCGCGGGTGTCGCGATGGCTTTTGTCGGAGCGGCGGGGACAGTGGTTACACGTGCGCTCACGGGGCCATCCCGTACTGCCGAGGTGCGCGAACGGCGTGAGCAGGTTTTTGTTGTTCCGATGGGCACTCTACAATCGGAAACGATCAGCCCAGTCATTACCTCCTATGGGCGCGTTGTAAGCGGCCGCAGCTTTGATGTGCGCAGTTCCGTCGGAGGGCAACTGGTCTTGCTGGCAGATGGTTTTCGGAATGGCGGCGTCGTCGGCGCAGACCAAGAAATGTTCCGCATCGACCCCGCGCGACTTGAAACCGCAGTTGCCTTGGCCCAGAGCGATCTTGCTGAAGCCGAGGCAGACCTGTCACGCACTGACGCGGCGCTTGCACTTGCGGAAATGGATGCCGAAGCGGCCCAGACACAGCTTGACCTGCGAACCGAGGCGTTGGCGCGTCAGCAAATGCTGGCCGAGCGCGAAATCGCGCGCGCAGCCGACCTGGAGGCTGCCGCCTTTGCGCGGGCTGCTGCCCTGCAAACATCGATTGGTCGGCAACAGGCCGTCGCCGCTGAGCGTGCCCGTATCACCCAGGCCGGTATCGCGGTTCAGCGGCGGCGGATCGCTCTGCAAGAGGCCGAGCGCGCATTGCGCGAGAGCGTGGTCATCGCGCCTTTTGACGGGGTGATGACGGCCAGCACCGCGATCTTGGGGCAACTGGTATCAGCCAACGAAAAACTTGGCGTGCTGATTGATCCGCGCGAACTCGAGGTCAGCTTTCGCCTGACCAACACCCAGTTCACGCGCCTGCTGGACGGGCAAGGTCAATTGCGGGCTGCCGAAGTGACGCTCTTGCTACAGACGTGGCGAAGCACTCAGGAATTGCGGGCGGTGCTGGATCGTGCCGACGCCGAAGTCGGAGAGCGACAAGTCGGGAGGCTGGTCTACGCGCGTCTGATCGACCCAGATCCGGCGACTGTGCGGCCCGGCGATTTTGTGACGATCCGGGTAAACGAGCGGCCCCAGGCCGACGTGGTGCGGATACCCGCCGCAGCCGCCGCCGCTGACGGCCGCATTCTGCTGATCGGCGAGGGCAACAGACTGGAAGAAGTTCAGGCGCGGGTTCTGCGCAATCAAGGTGATACGCTCATCGTGACCGACGTGCCGATTGGGCGCGACTATGTCCTTGCGCGTTCAATGCAACTTGGTGCTGGCCTGCGCGTGGAACCGGTCTCGGCAGTCGCCAGTATCGAAACGGCAGCGCCCGCCAATGACCCCGCACTCGCGGCCGACATGATCTTGCTTGATGACGACCGCCGCGCTGCTCTGATCGCCTTTATTCAGGGCAATGAGCAGATGCGCGCCGAGACACGCACACGGGTCTTGGACGAGCTCGCTCAACCAGAAGTTCCGCGTGCCACCGTCGAGCGCTTCGAAGCGCGTATGGCGGAGCAATAGCGCATGTCGAACCAATTGGATCACCCACCAAGCGGCGGCGGGGCCTTGGCCTATTTTACACGCCACCCCACAGCCGCAACGTTCATCATGGCCGTGATGCTGGTTTTGGGGCTCGTGGCTTCAACACAGATCCGGTCGCAGTTTTTCCCCGACGTCGTGATCGACACCGTGACTGTCAGCGTCGATTGGGACGGCGCTGGCCCGGAGGAGTTGGATAGTTCGGTTGTGGCGCTGCTAGAACCCGCACTCCAGACCATTGAGGGCGTGTTCAGCACCACCTCTGTCTCGCGCGAGGGATCGGCGACAGTGACGCTGGCGCTGGAACCCGGTTGGGACATGAGCCGTGCCACCGACGATGTGGCAACCGCTGTCGAAGGGGTGCGCAGCTTGCCCGACGGAGCGGATGAGCCTGTGATTCAGCGCGGTGTCTGGCGCGACAAAGTGACTGAGATTGTCATCTACGGAACTGTCGCTCCGGAGCAATTGGGGCAAATCGCCGACGAAGTCGTTGCGCAGCTGTATCGTGAGGGGATCAGCCGATCTGTTCTGACAGGGGTTGCCGCGCCGCAAATTGACGTGGATGTGCCCGAAGTTGCGCGCGTGCGCCACGATCTGTCTCTGCGCGACATTGCCGATGCCATCGCCCGCCAAACGAGCAGCCGGCCGGCCGGTGATCTGGCCAGTGGGGCCGCGCGGGTGCGCACCGGCGACGAGCAACGCACGGCCGAGGAAATTCGCGACATGGTGATCGGGACAGATCCCGATGGCGCCCAGATTGCGGTCCGCAGCGTGGCCCGCGTCACTGTCACTGCCGTCGATGTGGGGCGCGCCTATTTCATGGGCGAAGAGCCTGCGATGCTGATCCGCATTGATCGTAGTGCCGAGGGCGATGCGATCCGTCTTCAAGAGACGGTTGAACAGATTGTCGATGGCATACGCCCGACGCTGCCTCAAGGCGTCACTATCCGTCTGATCAACCCACGCGCGGCTGAAATATCGCGGACGCTGAACATTGTGTATAGCAATGCGTTGCTGGGGTTGGTGCTTGTGCTGGGGGTGCTGTTTCTGTTTCTCAGCGCGCGCACGGCACTGTGGGTCGCAATGGGTATTCCGGTCACGATGCTGGCGGCCGTGGCGGTTATGTATGTGGGAGGCGTGTCGCTCAACATCATGTCGCTCTTTGGGCTCATCATCATGCTTGGAATCGTGGTCGACGATGCCATCGTGATAGCAGAGCATACCGACTACCGCGCCCGCGTTTTGGGCGAGAGTCCCGATGTTGCGCCAGTCCGCGCTGTGCGCTGGATGATGGGCCCGGTTTTCAGTTCGACCGTGACGACGGTGCTGGCTTTCCTAGCACTGCTGTCAATCGGCGGATCTTTTGGCACGCTGATTTCGGATATTCCACTTGTTGTGGCTGCTGTGCTGGCCGCTTCACTGGTAGAAAGCCTGCTGATCTTGCCGAACCACATGCGCCATGCATTACACGCCCAGAACCGTTCGCGGTGGTATGACGTACCCAGCCAATGGTTCAACCGACAGTTTGCACGTTTTGCCGATGGTGTTTTTGCGCCTCTCATGGCGCTGGTGATCCGGGCGCGCTATGCTGTGATCGCGGGCATGATGCTTGTTCTGGCCTTTGCGGCAGCGGCGGTGATCCGCGGGGACGTACAATGGCAGTTCTACACGGCGCCCGAAAGCGGGTCGATTGCGGGGAATTTCGCATTTTTGCCCGGCGCCACGCGTGATGACACCCGCGCCATGGTCCGCGAGTTGGATCGCGCTGTCACGACCATCGGCGCGCGCTATCAAGAACAGATCGGCGTCGCCCCAGTGGTTCATGCGTTGCTACAGGTTGGCGGCACCGGGGGGCGTGGATTTCCAGGCCAAGATACGATGGACCCCGATCTACTGGGCAATATCGACATCGGCCTGATCGACGCCGATGAACGCCCCTTTACCGCCGCTGAGTTCGTGCGCGAGTTGCAGCAAGAATTGCGCCGCCCGCCGGGGCTAGCACTTCTCAACTTTCGAACTCAGGGAGCGGGGCCGGCGGGCGATTCTCTCTCGGTCAATCTCTATGGCACCGACAGTGAGGCCCTAAAGCGGGCAGCTTCCGAGTTAATGGCGACGCTGGGTGCCTTTCCCGAGGTCAGCGGGCTTGAGGACAATCTGCCCTATGGTCGTGATGAGATCATTCTTCGCTTGACGCCACAGGGTGCGGCCCTTGGCCTGACCGAGGCCGCGATCGGGGCTGAGTTGTTCGCGCGCTTGCGAGGTATCACAGCAGCCGAATTCCCGTTCGGCACACGCACCACCGCGGTAACCGTGCGCCTGCCGCAGGCAGAGCAGACCGCTGATTTTCTCGAGGCAACGCTGATCCGGGTTGCGCCCGGTGAATTTGTGCCGCTGGGCGAGCTCGTGACGGGGGACTCCTTACAGGCATTTTCGACCATCACCCGCGAGAATGGACGCCGCGTCGTTACCGTCACTGGGGCCCTTTCCGAGGATGACCCGGCTCGCGCCACCGAGATCGCTAGCCTTCTGCGCCAAGATATCCTGCCAGGGCTGGCGATGCGGCATTCGCTTGACTGGGATTTAGGTGGGTTGGCCCTGCAAGAAGAGAGCTTCCTAACCGAGGCGATCTACGGGTTCTTGCTGTGTATTCTGGGGATCTACCTTGTGTTGGGCTGGATCTTGGGCAGTTGGACTGCACCGCTCATCGTGATCGCGGTGATCCCGTTCGGCCTGATTGGTACGATCTGGGGACATGCGCAGTTTGACCTGACGATGTCCTTGTTTACCATTATCGGATTGATCGGCATGTCCGGGATTATCATCAACGACGCCATTGTTCTGGTTACGACGGTGCAAGAATATGCGCGAACCCGCTCCATCACCGCCGCCGCGATCCAAGGGACACGCGACCGGTTGCGGCCGATCTTATTGACGACGCTGACAACGGTCGTCGGCCTAGCACCCCTGATGTACGAAGGAAGCAGGCAGGCGCTGTTCCTCAAGCCAACAGTCGTGACACTTGTTTACGGCCTGTCGGTTGGCTTTTTTGTTGTTCTCTTGCTCGTGCCGTCGCTCTTGGTCGTCCGCGCCGACATGATTGCCGGGTTACGCAGTTTGCGGCGGATCGCTCGGGGGCGGCGCAGCCCGATGCGCGGGCGCATGGTGTTCGCACTCGGAACTCTGTTGGCAGTGAACGTGGCCGCATTCTCGCCGTGGTCGGCGACGTTTTTACCCGGCACTATCGCGGGCATGTCTGGGCTTGCCGCGCAGATCGCCGTTTCGCTTATAGCCACTGGAGTTGTGGCGCTGTTGCTCTGCTTGGCGATGCTGCGTCCATTCGTTGGCCGCAGCTGATGGCCTCGAATGCAGTTGGTGCCTGATCTTAGACTTGGGTGGTGAACCCTCATTTCTTGAGGGGTTGGCAGTCACCCAGATTTACATGAAGACCGGCACCCTGAGTGCTGTGCAGTTCCCGTTGGGACCTATAATGATGCGCATGAGCGTTGATGGCGGTCCGTCGCAAGTGTTCGGTAATCCCCCCATTTTTCATGGGGTCCAGCCGTAGAATTACGCGGCCATTTTTAGTTTCTGTGCGGGTGTTATACCGCCGATGCCCATGTTGAGTCGCTCGTTGTTGTAAGTCCAGAGCCATTCTGTGGCCTTCGTCGAGCGGCTGTGACGGTCGATCAAATACGTAGAGGTCTACCTGCACGCCTATGCCAGCGTCTCAGACGCCCGCAAAGGCCTTGGTCGGTATATGACCTTTACTACACAAGGAGACCGCATTCTTCGCTGGACGGGCAGACCCCCGATCAGGCATATCTCAACACGCCAAGACCAATCCCGGTCGCGGCATAACCTAGCGGGAAATCCACTTACGAAACGGCTCGAAACTGTTCAAACAAACCGAACCACCTCTTAGTGCCCAACCGGGGCCTCGAGTGGGGGCGATGCCTTGCACGCTGGAACTGACGGCACTTGATCCGGCCGGGCCAGTTGAGTGAGTCGATGCGTGGGCGGTGGTTGCGTTGATCCGCTGGGGGTTTCGAAATTGCAGAAGTATCAAATTAAACGTGATAAATCAGCAACTTGCTTGAGTGCTTGGGGTTTCATTTTCTCGAATACCGCCAAGAAAAGCAGCGCTCACGAAGCTGCAGCTGACAAATTATATAGCAATTTCAGGTATTTATGGTGCAGCTACAGGGAGATAGTTTGAACTCCCTGTTCAATTCCCTTGAGGAATGGGAGCGCCATCTCGCACAGTTAGACTCGAAGAGTCTGAGGTGCGTCGATGAGCACTTTAAACCATAATTTCAACCAGATAGCGGCACCCACCGCAAAGCCTAAGACGGATGCGTCAAAGTATCCGCCGCCGTTTTCCATTCGTCTCACCTTTGAAGAACGCGCACGACTTGATGCGGATCGGGGGCGAGCTTCACTTGCCGCCCATATTCGGGAACGGTTGTTCGGCGAAGATGTTGCACCACGCAAGAAGCCCGGAAACAGCCCGATCAAAGATGGGGAAGCGTTAGGGCGCGTTTTAGGAGCTCTAGGGGGCTCAAGGTTGTCATCTAACCTGAACCAACTCGCTAAGGCCGTGAACACGGGGTCGTTGCCAGTCACGCCAGAAACTGAAGCCGATCTTATCGCCGCTTGTGAAGAGGTCAAAGCGCTGCGCATTGATCTTCTTCGAGCGCTTGGTAAATCGCCAGGAGTATCGCCATGATCCTAAAGGCCAAAGAACGGGGTGATGGTGGTCAGCTGGCACGATATCTATTGGCTACGCGTGACAACGATCATGTCGAGCTTCACGAAGTTTCGGGTTTTGTAAGCGATGAACTGATTGAAGCTTTCCACGAAGCCGATGCCATCGCCCGAGGAACGCGCTGTAAGAATTATCTCTTCTCTATGAGCCTGAATCCGCCTCAGGCGGCACATGTTGAAATAGAAGTTTTCGAGCACACCGCAGATGAGATCGCAAAGAAGCTCGGATTAGAAAACCAGCCACGTGCGATTGTCTTTCATGAGAAAGATGGCAGACGCCATGCACATGTCGTCTGGTCGCGCATCGACGCGGAGAAGATGCGCGCAATCAATATGCCTCACTACAAAACCAAACTGCGCGATGTCTCGCGTGAGCTCTATCTTGAACATGGGTGGGATATGCCGCGCGGCCTGCAAGACTGTCGCTTGCGTGATCCATTGAACTTTACACGGGAAGAATGGCAGCAATCAAAACGCGCAGGTGTTGATCCGCGAGAAATTAAAACGGTACTTCAACAATGCTGGTCAGCCTCGGACAATCTATCATCGTTTCAAAGTGCACTTAAGGAGCGGGGCTTTTGGTTGGCGCGAGGAGACCGACGCGGCTTTGTTGCCCTCGATTATCGCGGCGAAGTCTATTCGCTTTCACGATACATCGGCGTGAAGGCCAATGAAATCGGAGCCCGTATTGGAGACTACAGCAATTTGCCGTCGGTCGATCAGACAAAGGCTGAAATTGCGCGAGGCATGTCGCGCAAGCTTGAAGACTTTATCAAAGCAGCTGAAACGGATGCGAAGCAGCGCATGGCCATGCTTGATTTTCGTAAGGGTGAGATGGTCTCACGTCACAAAGACGAACGAGGAAAGCTTTGGATTGCGCACGATAAACGATGGTCGGTTGAAACCAATGAACGTGCACAAAGATTTCCTCGTGGGTTTTCTGGCATTTGGCACCGTCTAACTGGTCGGTACGGCAAAATCAAAGCACAGAATGAACAAGAGACCCTGAAAGCTTGGCAGCGTGATCGGGATCAAAAAGACGAGATGATCCTCAAGCAAATCCGGGAGCGTGAGGTTTTGCAGCACGACATCAAGCGTCAGCGCTCGATCTCTAGCCAAGAGCTGATGAAGTTGCGCAAAGACGTGACGAGCTTTCGTGACTCCGAACACCCAGATCGGCGACGCAGCCGAGAAGATGCAGAGCGACGTCGGTCGCGTTCGCGTCGCCCATTAGGTCCATAATGCGCAGAACAGTGAATTAAGGCCAGTTTGCGCCCTGAAAAATTCCTCCAGTTCCTTAACGGTGCCACCTTTGTGGCAGCGTGATTTCTTGGATGTGCTTCAAGCGCATCCTTTCCTTTTTGTGCGTAGCACCCGAACCGTTCATAGCCTTTATGGGCGGATGATGCTGTGCGGGGCCGAAAGGCCCTGAACGGTTCGGGGCCTCCTTAGACAAAAGGAGGATACGATGAATCTCGTCTCAAAATTTGAAGCAGCAACACTTGGTACTGCGGAACTTTTCGGTTTGCGTAAGGAGGCTTTCATAGCCTTTGCCGCTGCCCCGCGAGGCTCGCAAATGCAGCGCGATGCACTTGCAACGATGTTTGTAGTCGAAAACGAGTTGGCGAAGCGTTCGCCAGCTCGATAAAACTTATGCGACTGGCCATCCGGCCAGTCGCGATTTTTATTGCTCTACTAAAATAGGCTTAGTTGTTGCGCGTCCTTCTCAATCCGTAGCCATGTTTTGGACTTGGCCTCATGATCGAGCCACGACATAACGTAATCGAGCGCTGTGCCCTTTTCGGCGATAAATTCGGGCATGATGAACAATGACCTGTATCCTGTTTCGGAAATGGGAAGCTTCTGACGGTCGTTCGCAACTACTTCGACGTGATCAATACCCGCCGCTTTCGACCACGTCGGGCAGTGACGGATTTCAAGCTTGATCCCGCGCCAAGTGGCGCGGGTTATGTTGTAGCGCTCTAAGCGTTTAACGGCAGGCGTAGACATAGCGGCCTCCTGCAATCGTTGTTTCGGTGAACTCAACACTGAGATCACGAGCGATGGCGTCAAAATCGATATAGTATTGAAGGCTCTCAGGAATTTCTCCGTAAAGCCCTTCGTCAACGAACTGTTCGGCCAGCTCGCGCAAGGTTTCCACTGCATAGATATCGACGTCCATTAGACCGGGGCTGTCATCGGGGTCAAAATTATACCCGCATTCGCCAACGGCTATGATGACATTTACCTTTTCGTGATCTTCCCAACTTTCCACGCATTCCAAAAAATTGTTAAAGTTAGCTTGGTTGATGCCAATCGCCTTGGCCAGATCACAATCGATCGCTTCGCCATCGATGAACTGAATTTCAAATTCTTCGACTTGATCGCCGTAGTCATTCTTCAGCGTCTTCACCTTGGCCACGTATTCTTCGACACTTTTGAAATAGAAGCCGTTTGCACTGACGTCATAGGGCTGGGCAAAAAGGGTGATGTTCATTTTCTCCTCCAATAGGGTTATGGGTTGCTCCTGCAACCCTTGCCCTTCGGCGAGAATGGGGGTGCAAGCGGAGGGGAAAACCGGCGAAAGAAAATTGCTTCGTTGGGGGCAACCTTTAGGGGGAGCCGACTAAGAAGTTCTCTGTTCGATCTGTTTTGCTTGCAGTGCGCCAGGGGCGAAGCCCCAAGTTTTGCGCAAGGGATGGAAGCCGAATGGCCGAGACTACAGGCTCGGTGCACGACAGCCCATCCGCGATGCGGTGCGCCCTTGGAATTGCGAGAAAACAAGAATCCTGATCTAATGATTTTGATTTGAACAACGAACAGGAAAAAACGAATGTCGGATGAAACTCAGAAAAAACTGACAGTCGGCATTTTGGCCTACGGCTCGCTGATTTCCGATCCCAGAGCCGAGATTGAGAATGCCCAAGTTAGCATCATCCGAGACGTCATGACGCCTTTTCACATTGAATTCGCTCGCAGCAGCAATGGCCGAGGAGGCGCGCCGACCCTTGTGCCAGTCGCAAGTGGCAGTGCACACGTCAAAGGCCAGGTATTCGTGGTGAATGTTCCAGAAAATGAAGCGACAGATATCCTTTATCGCCGTGAAATCGGAAGGGTTGATGAGATGACGCGGACCTATAAGCGTCCAGATCAAGTGACCGACAATTCCGTCTTGGTCGAACGCCTGACCAACTTCGCGGGGCTGGACGTCGTCCTTTACACTCAGATTGCCGCCACCGTCAGCCCTTTGACAGCCGAACATCTAGCCGAACTCGCCATCGCAAGCGTTGCCAAAGCCCCGGATGGGCGCGATGGCATCAGCTACCTGATGGCTGCAAAGGAAGACGGCATAATCACCGCTTTAACTCCGACCTACGAAGCTGAAATCTTGAAAAAAACCCAATGCGAGAGTTTGAACGAAGCGCGTGAGAAGCTTTTAACTGCCTAGACAAATAATATTGTGTAATTATATATATTAATATCACAACTTTATTATCATTAGATAGGAGAAAAGGCCTTATCTGATGAGCAGCGACCACATTAAACTAGACGATTTTCAGCTGGATGCTCCGGTTTCCTAAGTACGCAGACGCGTACCAGCAAAATCAGAAAGTCTGTTTCTGTGCCATGGGCTCGACGAATTCAACATATGTGAAACGAAGCCAGTTTGCTGGCATGCTAATGCGCCCAGCCTTACAATTTGAATCTAAGCAGCATCCTCGTTGCCGAGTTGTCTTTCGAGAGACTGGCGGACAAGACCAATCACGTAGGGAATTTCGTCGTGTTTGCTTAAACGAATGTCGACATCCCCATTGCCCCAACGTCCCAACCCAGAAATATCTCGACAGATTCCGCGCGGGTCACTGATGTCTGCAAAGCGCATGTTCAAGGAGATACGGAGCTGCTTTGCCTGTGGTACGATATCGACAAAATTTGTTTCCGCCTTGTAGGCAACATACAGTTTGAGAAACTCCTCGCTGACACAAGGATCAAGCGCCATCACTTCCTTTCGGAACGCAGCAAACAGCTCCTTAATAGGGTCAGACAGAAGTTGCTGATGATCCTCGATCGAATAAGTATCTTTCGTGGAAGCTTTTGGGCGATATGCCATTAAGATTTCAGCATTAAGTTCGGGTGCAGGCCAGACATCTAAGGCTTGTTTCGCTAATGCGGTTGCACGTTTCTTGATGGCTGCTTCGTTCCACTCATCCAAAGCTCCAATACCTGAGTTAACTTTCAGCGGGCTTTCCTTGAACCCGCCTTTCATATCGCGTTTGGCTGTGAAAGGATTATCACTATACTCAGAATTGTAGCCAGTTAGTGTCAGGTTTCCGAGGGTATGTAGCCACTCTTCGTGAACGCGTTGCCATTCTGGTCCAAGAGCCGCCTGCCAAGACGATGACAAGTCTTCGTTTTGTGGCATGATGTGCTCGATAGTGTATTCTTCAACCGAAACACGCTCTTTCCGTCCGAAGTTTTCAAAACGCCTTAACCAGTAGGACTTACTGCGAAAATTATAGAGGTCGCGGGTTTGAATATCTCGCTCGAATTCATCGTCTTTGGGAAAACGGCGATAAGATGGAAGGGTCAGGAAGTGTGCCTTGATGCTTTCTAAATAGCGGTCTTTTTTTAAAGCCTTTGTGAAGGTTGCAAAAGTCTTGTTCATTGAGTTTGTCGGGATAGCACAGATTGCACGGCGAAACACATAAGCCTCGATCAATCGGATCGCTCCAGCAAAATCGACTTTATTCATAAGGTCGCTGGCGTAGTCGCGATAGAGTTCCAACAAGAACGGATACGCGACATCGACTTTTAGTTCGCGCAGGTCGTGAAAAGCGAGTTTCAGATCAAGATCAGGTTCTGCTCCCAATGCCATCGCACAGAAGTAGCGCGCATAGTCGCGTATTTCTTTTACCAGCGGCTCAACGCTATCGTCCGTCGCTCCGATAGATCGCGCATGTAGCTTGAAGGCTTCGTAAACTTCATCAAGTCTCGGAATTATTCCTGTTTTCACAGTAAGGTAATGTCGCATGAATGCGTCAAAATGGGTGTTATAGGCTTCTTGACCAAAAGCCACTTCCATTGGTCTCCAGAACTGTTCGTATAACCGTGTCTGCAACACTGGCTCCAGCCCCATAAGGATGAAATTACGGATCAAATCAGCTTGGCTGAGTTCTCGCCCCGTCGAGTTCATACTTTCAAAAATTAGTTGCGGATTGTCCTGGTCGCGGTTGAGAGCGATATCGACGACAACCAGTTTCGCCAGTCCATTGCAAATCGCGCTTAGGTCAGCCTTGCGAGCGGCAATCAGCTCTTCAAACAGTTCGAAATTTTGCGTCACGCGGATGGAGTGGTTTTGAGGCTGCTCGCTTTCACCGACGATAGCGGTCAAGCTGGCCTTGTCAGTCTGCGACAGCGACAGCTTGTAATGCCGCTCACCTGTTTCTTCTGGGTTCAGAAGATAATAGTTGCGCAGCTTTCGGGCGGAGAACCCATCCACTGGTTCATCATCACCGAGCGCATTCGCTAACGCTGCTATAAGCAGGGTCACGGTCGTCAACCGTTGCTGCCCGTCGATGACTAGCTGGGGTGATTGTACCGTATTGTTGGAAAGCCCTTCCTCTATGTATACGATCGAGCCGATGAAATGAACCGAGATGGCTTCGTTCTTGCCAGTGCGGATGATGTCATCCCAGAGCTGGCGGCATTCCTTTTCGGTCCATGAATAGGTTCTCTGATAAATGGGAATCACGAACTGCGGCGACTTCTTGAGAAATGCTAGAAGTTTGGCTTCGGTTGCTTTCATTTTCTATGATCTCCAATAAAACCGTTTAAACATAAGATGTTAGACTGAATAACGGATGACGCCAACCAGAATTTTTGTGGACAACCTATCATTTTGTTCCGTCCGAACTTGAATTGCGTACACGGAAGTGGTCGCCTAAGTTTGTACAGACACGATGCTACAGCCCCTAGAAGCGCAGCAAGCAGTACGAAAGCTCGGGACAACGGCCACTTTCAGATAGCGATTAGTGACTAAAAAATAGATACTTAGCAAGAACCCCTCAGGCAAGCCCCTGAAAAGAGAGATTCTAGATACAATGTCATTGGCAAGAAATACTTTTATAAGCAAAGACTTCCTGAAATCAGTATGGGCAGTTGAATTTGCGGCCTTCGAGAACTCCGACGAAGAAAGAAAACTTCGGGCGAAGCTGCAGGCGTGGGCAGATCGAGCAGATTTGGGCGAAACCTCTTCTGAAGCTGCGTTTATTGCGACGTTTTTTGAAGAACTCTGGGGCTTTGCACACAGCGGAAGAAACGATGGTGCACCAGAGTACAGCCTCTACCCACAGTTCCCAATCAAGGGTGCTGGCCAAAAGGGCGGCACTGGTAAAGCTGATCTCGCTTTGGGACGGTTCGGTTCGTCTACAAATGCTGGGACACCGCAGGTTCTGTGCGAATTCAAGGACATAAAGTCCAATCTAGACGCCTACCAAAATAGAAAAGGCAATAATAGGTCGCCCGTCAAGCAAGCGCTTGATTACCTTGCAGAGGCGCGGCGGGGAATGTTCCTCACCGAGTCTATCGTACCGACTTGGGCTGTCGTGACCGACATGAATGAATTTCGTTTGTACTGGTTTGATCGCGCGCCAGAACAATACTTGTCTTTTGTCATTGCACCGAAAGACCTGTTCCAAGGCAAGGGTCTTCTCGACAATACGAAAAAGGCTCGTTTTGACCTTTTTCTGTTCTCCCGCATATTTCACAAAGACTTCCTTCTCACTAAGGGAGGGAAATCTAAGCTCGAACAACTTATCGCCCGCCAGTGGGTCCAACAGCGCGAACTGGAAAATACCTTTTATAAGGACTATCGCGCATTCAGAGAGCACCTCTACGAGACTCTGGTAGATGCGAACCCCAATTTTCCGGGAACAAAAGGCCGCTTAGTTCGTCTTTCACAAAAAATCCTCGACCGCTGTATCTTTATCTTTTTCTGTGAGGATATGGGCAGCGCACTTAGCTACCCCCCTCAACTTCTGCGCAACCTGCTAATCAACGATAGTAGAGATGAGTTCTACGATCCTGACGAACACACGATTTGGACGCGCCTGAAAAGCCTTTTCAAGTCGATGAATGAAGGCGGTCCGTTCCGTCAGCACAAGATCAACAAATTCAACGGTGGGCTTTTCGCTGACGATCCAGAGTTGAACTCTCTCGAAATTCCAAACCGCATCTTCTGTGTTCCAGGTCAAGGTGAGAACGAAGCAAGCCTTTATTCTCACAAGGCAACGCTGCTCTACCTTTCAGCTGCCTACAACTATGCGTCGGAAAGTTTGAGCGCGGAACAAGGTCAGGCTGGCATCCTTGGCGACGCAGTAAAAAATGATCCATCCAAGAGCCTTGGCCTTTATACTTTGGGCCGGATTTTTGAACAATCAATAACCGAGCTCGAAATTTTGGAGGCCAAAGCCGATGGATTACTCTCGGTCAATGAAGAAAGCAAACGCAAGCGCGATGGCGTTTTCTATACACCGGAATGGGTTGTCGAAAAGGTTATTCACCACACGATTGCACCGCTGCTAGAAGACCTGAAGTTGAAGGCAGAATGGCCAACTAAAGAAGGGCAATACCCGAGTCCGAAGGAAATTGACGCATATAGAGATGGACTGCGATCACTGAAGATCGTCGATCCAGCGTGTGGTTCAGGGGCGTTTTTGATCACCGCGTTGCGTTATCTTGTCACGGAGTGGCATGCTCTGCGTGGGCTTGAGGAGGCGGCTGCACAGGCCGAGCTCGACAAAGCGCTGTCTTCAAAAAAGGGTGTTACAAAAGCCCGTCGTAGGTTGAAAGATACACAAACTGTCAGAGATGACGACTCGCTCATCAACGACATTCTGAAAGACAATATCTACGGGGTCGATATTAACCCAGCGTCGGTCGAGATTTCCCGTTTGGCATTGTGGCTGCATACTGCACGAGGCGACAAACCTTTGTCGTCACTTGAGGGCACGATCAAAACTGGAAACAGCCTTATCGGGCCAGACTTCTATGAAGGCCGAATGGACCTTGATCGCTATGACGAAGATCAGCGCGAGCGTGTAAACGCATTTGATTGGCGAGAAAACTTCAAGGCAGTTTTTGATAACGGTGGTTTTGACGCTGTGGTTGGGAATCCGCCCTATGTGAAGCTTCAAAGCTTCCGCAAAGTTCATTCTGACATGGCAGATCATCTTAAGACGCGAGGCGATGGAACTCCAGCCTACGAAAGCACTCAGACCGGCAATTTCGATCTGTACTTGCCGTTCATAGAACAGGGATTGCGCATAATGAACGACCATGGTCGCTTAGGCTATATTTGTCCAAGCCTTTGGGAAATGAATGACTACGGCGCGGGATTGCGCAAACTGATCGAGCGTGGTCGAAACCTTGAAAGTTGGATAAACTTTCGAGCGTATCAAGTTTTTGACGAAGCAATAACTTACTGTGCCCTTCAATTTTTCACTAAGACGCCAAATGAAAGCATAAGAATTGCTATGGCCGGCGACGGTGAGGTTTCCGAAAACCCTTGGCCTGACAAGAGCTGTGAGCTTTCTTACAGTGAAATAGGATTTGGGAACCGCTGGCTTTTATTGACAGGCCTCGAGAGAAACCTTCTCGATGGAATTTACAAACGGTGCTCGAGGCTTGGTGATCGCAAAAACACAAAGGGCATATTCCAAGGCCTAATAACTAGCGCAGACTCCATCTTCCATCTTACGCGCCTAGCGCCCTCCAGATATCTCTCTTCTCCTACAGGTCAAAAACCCTATGAAGTCGTTCTAGAAGACGAAATTTTGCATCCTTTAGTCTCTGGTGGGCATGCGAAACGCTACACATCCCCCGAAACAGATAAATATGTACTCTTCCCCTATGAACAAACCGAACAGGGAATGAGGCTCATTACTAGCAAGAAAATGGCGTCCAAATTTCCAAAAGCTTGGAAATATCTGGGCGACTATGAAGCTGACTTGAGGAAACGCGAAAACAACAAGCATGATGATGATCAATGGTATAGATTTGGACGCAATCAAAGCCTAGAAAAGCAGGAATTACCCAAGCTGATCGTGGCTCAGACAGTACCTTCGTTGCGTGTTTGTTTTGATTCATCAGGTGATTTTTATATTAACAATGTGCGCGTAAACGGGATTGGGTCTGATGACAAAGAACAGCTCTGGTTCTTACTGGGGATTCTAAACTCAAAAGCAGCGAATTTTGTTTTCAAGCGAATAGCAAAAATTAAGATTAACAACTTTTACGAAGCGAACAAACAATTCATAGCACCGCTTCCAATACCCAAAGCATCCAAGTCCCAGAAGCAAAGTGTATTGAGCCAAGCTAGAGAGCTACAAAAAGTAACAACAGATCGTCGGGATTTGACCAACCGGATTGCCAAGCGCTCCGGTAGTATAAAAGTGACAAGGCAGCCGGTTCACTGGCTATTTCCCAACCTCCCGTCAATGGATGACTTAGAAGCTGCAGCGCCCCAAGGCTCAGACACAAGGGAGCGTAAAGCTTGGGCAAAGCATAAACTAGACGAAGAGGTCACTGCGAACTATGAAGAAATCAGCGGCTGTCTGAATCCGACCGCGCAACTTCGCGCGCAGTTCGACGACGGAGAGCTGTCGTTCTTCGTTGATCATACTCCAGTAGTCTCGGGCATTTGGCTCGATGATGACAAAGGCACTTTCATCGCCGCACAATGGGCTAACTTCGCAGCAACGTTTAACATCACTGAAAAGACGGACGGCAAAAAGTTGTGCGAGGCACTCCTGAAGATTGGCGAAACTGACAATGCTGCTTTGCGAGATCAAATCATCAAATTACAGAATGAATTGGCCGTGCTGGACGCCGAAATAGCCACCAAAGAACAGGCGCTCGATCAGGAAATTTATGGCCTCTACGGCCTAAGTGACAAAGAGATCGAGCTGATTGAGAAAGACCGTTTGTGAAAAATATGGTGGTGAAAAAAATGGCTGACGACAACGCAGATAAAAATCCTGAGACGGTTCTCAAGAGGGTCCTAGCATGGTCAAAATCGCGGCCACTTTGGCAGCAAGATGCTTTACGGCGTATCGTCGTCGATGGATCGCCTGACGATCAAGTCATCACTGAAATCTTGGCGCTGTGCAAAAATGAGCATGGCGACAAAAGTGTTACGGCGACCCCAGAACCTCTTTCCGAACTTCATCTTCCAGTTGATCCCGGTGCAGGTGAATCCATCGGACTTACATCCATTTCAAACGTCGTTGGAGTTAATCAACTTGCACTAGGCCAGATGCTTCATTTTGAAGCCAATGGGCTTACAATCGTGTATGGGCCCAACGGCACCGGAAAGTCTGGCTATACAAGGATACTAAAGAAGGCATGTCGATCAAGGCATGCTGGGGATATAATGCCGGACGTCTACAGCCCGACCCCAACGGGTAACGCGACCGCCAAACTCGAGATTTCTCGTGCTGGAGGGGCAGCAGAAGTGATTTCTTGGGAAGACAATGGCCATTCCGCAGAATCCCTTTCAGCGATCACTGTCTTTGACAGGGATGCAGCGTCGGTTCACGTGCAGAAGAAGAATGAAGTTTGGTTTCGACCATTTGGTTTAGATATTCCAGATGATCTTGCTGGGGTTTGCCAAGAACTGAAGCAACGCCTTTCGTCGCAAAAGGAGGCCATTGAACAGAAACGCAATAACGCATTCACCACTCCGACCTGGTCGAACCGCTCATCAATCGGTAAAGCATTGTCTGCGCTCCGACACGACACGAAACTGAGCTCTCTGACTCCAACCGAAGAGTTCTCTGAGGCGGATGAGGCGCGACTAACGAAGCTACAGACAGATTTGGCACAGGACGGCGCAGTAGCTGCTGCGAAACAGCGGGAATCCGCTGCACGCTTGGAACAAATGAACGCATATCTTAAAAAGCTAGAAGCTCAGTTCGGCGACTCCGCTCTTGAAGTAATCGTTGAGTTGAAAACGAAAGCAGATGAGGCGCGATCCGCTGCCAATGTTGCTGCGACGGATGCATTCTCAGGGCTGCAGCTGGAGGGCGTTGGAGAAATAATTTGGCGCTCACTGTGGGAGTCAGCTCGGGCCTATTCTCAATCTATCGGCGAAGAGGGCATTCCCTTTCCACCTAACCAAGGCGACGTTTGCGTAGTTTGCCATCAGGAAATAAGTGAGGCAGCGGCAGAGCGGTTGGGAGGTTTTGAAGCCTTCATTAAGGAAGATACAGAGAAGAAGGCAGCTGCTGCCGAGCAATCACTTGCGGCGGCTGTCAGAGTTTTTGAAGGCCTTAGTGTTCATGTAGAAAAGGTATCTGCGCCTTGGCAGCAGCTGAAGGCCAGTAATTTTGTCTTAGCAAAGTCAGTTCTTCGATTTATTGCCATTGCGCGTTTGCGTCAGCGTCAAACGCTTAAGAGAATTGCCACTGAGCAAGAGGTAACTTTTGTGCCTCTTCCGCTTTCACCGGAAGCTTTGGTTAGCAAGGAGATTGAAGATTCGCGGAAATACGCCGCGACACTCGAAGCTAATGTAGATGGTGAGGAGAAAGAAAAAATACTCAATGAGATGGCTAACCTTCAAGACAGAAAACAGGTTGAACATTTGCTAGAAATAGCAAAAACTGAAATCGCTCGCCTCGAAGAACTCCGTTGTATTGAAGACTGTTCAAAAAGCACGGCAACGACAGCGATCACCCGTCTTGGAAATGAAATTGCTGACGATCTAATTACACCTCTGATGCGGGATCGATTTCAGCGCGAAATTATTGAATTGGCTGGCAATCGTGTGCGCGTTGAGGTGGTTAGATCAGGCGGAAAATTTGGTTCGCCACAATATGAGGTAAAACTCTACGCAAATCCAAAGGCGAAAGTACACGACGTTCTGAGTGAGGGTGAACAGACATGTGTTGCATTGGCTTCCTATCTAACAGAGCTCGCGAACGCATCTCATAATTCAGCCTTGGTTTTTGATGATCCTGTTACATCCTTGGATCACAGGTGGCGTTCAAAAGTGGCGAAGCGTCTCGCAAAGGAGGCTGGAACACGGCAAGTGGTCGTATTTACTCATGACATGATATTTGTGAACGATTTACATCAGATGGCGACTACGAAAAATATTCCAGTTGGTTTAGCTCACTTGTCACGCGGTCAAGACGCCGTCGGAATTGTAAGCCCTGACCTACCTTGGACAGCTTCGAGTGTACGTGACCGATTGGACAAGCTCGAGAAAGAGGCACGAGAAGCCAAGGCACTTTTTGAGGCTCATGACGACGACGGCTACAAGTCGTCAACCTCATCGATTTACAGTAAATTGCGGGCTACGTGGGAACGCGCCCTTGAGGATATTGTGTTTGCAAATGTCGTCATGCGACATCGCGACTACATCAATACAAAGGGGTTAAAACGCGTCACTGCTCTTGAAGACAGCGACGTTGCAATTTTCGAATCTGGGTTCAAGAAGTGTTGTGATTTCGTTGATGCCCACGATCCTTCGCGTGGTCACGATCCTGAGCCACCAGATCCAGCCGAGGTGATGCAAGATATAGCTGTGTTAAAGAGCTGGTCAGAAAGCCTAAGAGCAAAAATGAATGCGGTATCTTAGGTTTTGAACAATTGCATGCAATTTGGCTCCAAGGGGAATAATACTCCTCTGTCCATGGTATGGGTCCAGGGTAAGAGGAGCGCGAAAGCTCCTTGCCTTGGTTTCGATTGAATCGTCTCCATGAAATGGTCTTGGGGGTATCGGGGGTAGCATGAACGCTCCTCTGATTGAGGTGCCCCTATTTTCCTAGACGCCTGCCTCGTTCATTTTCTGCTGTTTCATTTCATAGTCAACCGGTGACAGCATGCCGTTGTTCGTGTGCTTGCGGGTCGGGTTGTAGAACATCTCAATGTAG
>Ga0209345_10002636_pt1 | contig 19511 bp, 18 predicted proteins | sample Cruoilmetagenom7_FD_187294 | JGI IMG/M metagenome (GOLD analysis project Ga0209345, IMG submission 187294) | Oil polluted marine microbial communities from Coal Oil Point, Santa Barbara, California, USA - Sample 7 (SPAdes) (version 2) | ecosystem: Environmental > Aquatic > Marine > Oil seeps ... | reverse complement strand
CATGATGACAAAGATAATGATCAATGGTTGTACCTGCCCGCTTTGAAAAGAGTTAAGAAAATCGCCTCTAATAAAAAGTCCGGTTCCTTTATGGGTAGTGAATTTTCATTTGAAGATATCGGTGGTGGCGGCAGCACCGATGATTATAATTACACCTGGTTAAGAGATGAAACTCTTGATGGGAAAGAATGTCATGTAATGCAAAGTATTCCCAAAGACAAAAACTCTGGTTATACAAAAATTATTGCCTGGGTAGACAAGGATAATGGCCGGAACTATAAAGCTGAATTTTATGATCGAAAAAAATCTCATCTTAAGACCATGACCATTACGGGTTATAAAATTTATAAGGGCGACCAGGATAGGCCAGGCGAGCTCTATATGATTAATCATCAAACGGGTAAAAGTACCAAAATGTTAATGTCTGATTATCAGTTTGATGTGGGGCTTAAAGATAAAAACTTTACTAAAAATAGTTTGCAACGTGCGCGTTAATTAATACCGGGCCGGGCTTGTTCTATGAACTAGCCCGGCTTTTGGTTATTAGTCAGTATTAAACGTTGAGATATAGTGTGAAAATATCATCAGTTCAAAGTCTTGTTGCGTTGGATGACCATTTGTCCAAATATTCTTGCAATCTAAAAATAATATTTGCATTTATCTGCTTTACCCTTTTATCACATAACACCTGGGCTTTTGGGCAGGGAGAATGGACATCCGATGTAACCTGGGATTTTAGTTATTATCCTGAGGATAATGGTAGAGCAGATTTTAACAATAATTCCGTTTTAACTTTCAAAGCCGAATATTATGAAGACTGGAATGATGGAGATGACTCTTTTGTTTTTGTCCCCCTGGTTCGTCTTGATCAAAGTGATCCCACCCTTGAAGCCATAGAAATTGTAGAAGCATCCTGGATTCATGTAGAAGATAGCTGGGAAATCCGTACCGGAATCCGTCAGGTTTCATGGGGCGTAACCAATTCAATTAACCCTGTCGATGTTATTAACCAAAGTAGTTTTACCGGAAACCTTGTAAATCTATCCAGCCTGGGGCAACCGATGATTAATTTTTCTACGGTCCAGGATTGGGGTATTCTTGATTTATATATTTTATTCGGGTTTGAAGAACAAACCTTCCCTGGGCCAGACAGTCGCATGGCGTTTCCCATTGAAGCGGACGATGATTCAACAGTTTTCCCTCCTGAAAATCGCCAAATTGAAGGTCTGGACTATGCAGTAAGATGGCAACATTCCTGGGATTCATTTGAATGGGCGGTGTCATATTTTAATGGGCGTAGTCGACAGGCTGATGCAGATTTCAATTATGACCTGACAGACCCACAAATAATATCTACTTATCATTTGATTCAGCAGTTTGGTTTTGAGTTACTTTATATTTGGGAAGGCTGGTCTTTTAAATTTGAACTGGCTTTGGTTGAAGGGCAAAAAGAAAGATCTCAGGATTTGGGCGTGTATGCTTCTTCTGCTATGGGAATTGAACACAGTTTCAGTGGTTTGTTTGGTAGCAATATCGATTTAATCTGGTTTATTGAATATCTCTATGATGAAAGAGAAGATTCCTTCACCACTTTTTTCGAGCATGATATTTTTGCAGGTGGCGTTTTTAATTTTAATGACGAATTCGATTCTAATATATTTGTTGGCGTTTTTTGGGATGTTCGAGATGACGAAGGTATAGCCATAATACAAGCTAGTCGACGTTTAAATGATGCGTGGAAAATAACTTTGATTGGGGCTTATATGGAAGCAGAACAAGCAGAGTTTGATGGTGACTTCCTAAACAACCTGAATGAACAAGACTTTATAGATGACCTTACTGATAACTTTAGCGGTATAGGTGAGTCTAATCTGGAGTTGTTGCTTGAAAGTTTTGCTGAACTTTGGATTCAAAATGGTCGTGACCCTGCAAGAATTGAACAAGAATTAGATGAGCTGCTAGTTCTTTCTGAGTTTGCTGTTTCAAACCCTGACAATAAGTTAGGTTTATTGGAGCACGAGGACAGCATAGGGATTCAGCTAATCCACTATTTTTAGTGGGTTCTGGATTCGGATTTTGCATTCATGATGCGTATCCTTGCGTCTGTGCTGAAATTGGAAGAGATAGATGTTTGGTCTTGTAATATGTTTTCTCAACAAAACATCGACTTTCAATCCCATTTATATTTTTCAACCTCATTTATAATGTTATCGATGATTCTGTTTAACCTAGAAACCGCAGTTGGACTTGCTTGAGAGTGCATTTATTGGGTTCGATAATACAGTAAAAAAAGTGAATAATACCCAATACGCTTCGCGGGGCAAGCTCTAGCCCGGATATTTCGAGCTTTTTTTTGCGAAATTAGCGGATCCATAAGCGTGCTATCGACAGAGGAGGCGGACTCACCCAGCAGGTGAAAACTCACTATTTAAAATAACTTTTTTTAGCAGTGTAAACTTCCAGTTTGGGCCGGCCAACTGCGGTTTTTAGGTTTAAGGCAGAATATGGAGTCATTCTTTACCATGTCCCGGTTTTTGATATATAGCACAACTTTATAAGTTCGCTTGATTTCACATTGACTTCGGATGAATTCATAACGTATGTTTAAATCAAACGTTTGATTTAACTTGAAATCTATATATGGCCGAATCTAATAAAGATACTGTCGAGAAGATACTCGACGTTGCTGAGTCCCTTTTTGCAAAAAAAGGCTTTACTGAAACCTCTCTGCGAACCATTACCAGTCAGGCAGGTGTTAACCTGGCGGCTGTCAACTACCATTTTGGATCCAAAGAACAGCTCATTCAGGCGGTATTTGCACGCACCTTAACGCCTTTTTGTAATGCGCTTGAAGAACGATTAATTGATCACGTTCATTCAGATGAAAAACATTACACTTTAGAAGAACTCTTTGAAATGCTGGTTCTAACGGCAGGTGAGGTGCATGGTGGTAACGCACACAGGTTTACGTTGTTTATGCGCTTATTAGGTCTTGCCTACACACAGGTACAGGAACACCTGAGAAAATTCTTATCTGAAAACTATGGCCCTGTTTTTCAACGCTTTTTGGTACATATTAAAATGGCATCACCTGAAATGCCACCTAAGGAATTATTTTGGCGCATCCATTTTTCCTTGGGTGCTGCTGTTTTTACCCTGTCAAGCTTTGATACTTTGAAAAATGTGATGGCCGAAGGTTATGATGTAAATATTAGCCTCGATGGCACAATGAAACGCCTTATCCCTTATATGGCTTCAGGTATTAGAGCTGATTATATTGAACGGTGATTGGTCTCCGTTTATCCAACTGTATTTGTTAGGGTAATCACCATTTCATTTAATAAAAGAAATTCCCGAGATTTTATATGCTTGCTGAATTTTCCGGATGGTCGCAATTTATTGATATAAATATCAGTGAGCAAACCCTGGTGCTCTTTCAGAACAATAAAGCTGTTCTAACTTTTTTAATTTCCAGTGCAAAAAAAGGTACGGGTCAACAAATTGGCAGTGAGAAAACGCCTCTTGGTAAGCACATTGTGCGCGCAAAGATTGGCTCAAATTTACCTGTTAATGCGGTTTTTAAAGGGAGGCGATACACAGGAGAAATTTACGATTCTAAGCTGGCTGATCAGTTTCCCCAACGTGACTGGATTTTGAGCCGAATTCTATGGCTTTCAGGTACTGAAGTTGGCAGGAATCGTTTAGGATCCGTAGATAGTATGCGACGTTATATATATATTCATGGCACTCCAGATACTGAACCCATGGGAATAGCCGCATCACATGGATGTATTCGAATGAGGAATAAGGAACTAATTCAGTTATATGACCAGGTTAATCCTGGATGCTTGGTAAATATTTTTTAAAAGGACAAAAATAGTATATTTAATACTATTTGCACACCTATTTCTTCCCGTCTTTTTCGCAACTGGCTGAAAAGAAAAAGTCTCAAAAAGTATTTAAAAGATGTATTTCCCAGGCAGCCAATACCATATAACCAAAAGCCATTGAATATAAAATTTTTTCAGCTTTAAATAATCGTAATACTATAAAATTATGATGAACAACTAAAAAAATAGTGCTTAAAGCTGTGAGCATAACTTTAAAGAGTACAAAGCTACTGGGGTTTGATTGCAATAGAATGTCCATTAAACCATTCAGCTCAACTGCACCATTATTTATTAGCTTCAGGGTGAAAAAAGCATCGGATGATGACAGAAACATGATGAGTATAGATGCAATAAATAATTTGCGGGGATAATGATCCACATAGGAATTGGCTAAGTGTCTGTTTTGATGATCTGTACCGCGCTGCCCACCAAAACCAAGATGCTTATAATTAACGTTCAATTTAATATTGCGCCTGTCATCCTCAACCTGAGATGAAGGCACCATAAATTGATTTTTATTTTTTAAGAAGAATTTTTTTATCATATAGTTATAAAAATGATCTTAGTTAAAATACTATAATTTATTTTATTAAGGGGTGTAGATTCCTAATCGCCACAGAATTGTACAATAAAAATACAGTTAGGCAAGTTTTGTTGACTCGGAATATGTTGTAAGTTATTGATAAATATCGTAAGCTATTGAATATTAACGGATATATATTTATTGTAAGTTTTTGAGAGTTGCCATAAGGTTGCTGATTTTCTGGATGGATTCCAGGTATTCAGAGCTACAATCTGAATCAGCAACTATACCTCCGCCACCCCAAACATGTATTGTGTTATCAAGGCATTGAAGAGTACGAATCGCGATATTGCTGCTCATATCACCATTGAAACCAATGTAGGCAATTGAGCCGCAGTAGGCGTTCCGAGCATTCGGTTCTAGTTCCGCAATGATTTCCATAGCTCTACGCTTAGGTGCTCCGGTAATTGATCCGCCAGGAAAACTGTCGCGAAGGAGTTCTACACTATTGCGGTCACGCTTTAACTTTCCCTGTATTGTACTGACCAGATGATGCACATTTGAGTAGCTTTCAAGGGCAAAAAGTTTTGTTACCTTGATGCTGCCAACTAAACAATTTCGACTAATGTCATTACGCATCAAATCAACAATCATAAGATTCTCAGCTTTATCTTTACTACTTGCAGATAATATTCTGGCTTGTTCTGCATCATCGTCAATTCGGGTTTTTCTACCGCGGGTTCCTTTCACAGGGCACGTTTCAACTCGGTCGCCCTTTACAGAAAGGAAGCTTTCAGGTGAGTGACAAAGCAGTGTGATATGTGGGAAATTCACAAAGGCAGAAAAGGGCGCAGGGCTGACGTCACGTAACATTGAATACGCATGCCAGGGGTCACCGGTGTATTTGGCTGAAAACCGTTGGGCTAAATTAACCTGATAACAGTCACCGGCCTGAAGATAATTTATTACTTTATCAAAACATTCCCCGTACTTTTTTTGAGTCATATTGCTTTGAAATGGGGATGTAAGCTTAAATGGCTCTATGTCTTCGGATGAAGTATGTGTTGTAATTTCTGTCGATAAGGGTGCGGGGGAGGATATTGATGAATTATAAGAGGGACTAAATCTGGCATGTAAATGTTCAATGGGGTGTCTTTTATTACCGTGATCATCCCCATCACCTAAACCCAGGTAAACAAGAGTTGTTTTTTTTGTATGATGGTCAACTACAATAAAGTTTGAATAAAAACCAACCGCAAAATCAATACAGTCTTCGTTGCCTTGATGAGGTAGTGTACCTACGCTTCTGTCAGCTATTAACTCATAATTGAAGTGGCCTATGGCTCCGCCCTGAAAAGGTAGTTCACTAATGTTTTTAAAGTTTTTTAATATCGGTGCATAAAAACCATTAATCATTTGAAGAATTTCAAACACTGGATCCGTTGAGCTTTGGTAAAGTAAATCGCCATTTGAAGATAATAAAGTAGAGCTATTTCCAGAACACGAGAGTGTTAAAAACGGATTCCAGCCGACAATGTCATGTTGTTTGGTGGGGCCTGTGGGTTTGAAACAGCTATCGAGTAATATCGACCAGGGCAAATGTTTTATTTGTGAAAATAATTTTGTGCTTTTTATTTCATAGGGCAGGTCAGCGCTTTCAGGATTGCAATTTGGTACTGGCAATACTTTTTCAAGATTTTTCAAAATATCAATCTTTTGACGCATAGGGATATTTTATTTCTTCCAGACAGAGACTTTCAATGGCTTAATTTTATAACTAAATACCCATGGGAGGAAAATATAACGTTTTTAAGGCACTGATAAAGCGAAATCCTAACATATTGTTGACAATACTTCGCTGATATTGCTTGACTGATGTTAAATCAAGGGGTAAATTCTTGATGTCCCAGCTAATTGTTGACAATATGTGGCTTGCAGGCCACTTCCTTGATAATTTTTCAATTGTTTTTCCTGGTGGATCAATGGGCGAAAACGAAGTTAATGGTAATCACCCACGTACCCTGGCTGACAAAGTATTCAATAAACTACAGGAAGCCATTGTCAGTGGTAATATGCCTCCTGGAGCCAAGGTGAGCGAAGCTGAGTTGGCTAAACAGTATGGAATCAGCCGCGGTCCCTTGAGAGAAGCGATTAACAGGCTCGAATCCAGAAAACTACTGGTTAGACAGGCTCATGTCGGTGCCAGGGTAGTATCCCTTTCTATTGAAGAATTACTTGATATTTATTATACACGTGAAGCACTGGAAGGCATGGCATGTCGTTTGGCTGCAGATAACATGAATGCTGAAGAAATTGCCGGATTGCGTGATTTATTGGAAAATCATCGTCAACAATCTGAATTACAATCAGGCATAGCTTACTTTCAACATGAAGGTGACCTCGATTTCCACTATCGCATTGCTAAAGGTAGTCGTAATCAGATTCTTTCAGGTATCCTATGCAGTGATTTATACCATCTAGTACGTCTCTATCGTTACCGATTCAGCGATACAAAGGGGCGTCCTCAAAAGGCTTTTTCAGAACATCAACATATTATTGATGCCATAGAAAATAAAGATGGGGAATTGGCTGAATTATTAATGCGGCGCCATATTAGTCGTGCCCGAATAAATATTGAACAACGCTTTAAAAGTGATTAAAAAGACCTGGTTTACTCTATAAACCAGAATAATCATGCATACACTAAAACTTAGCATTAACTTGAACGACCTCAGGAGTAACAATGAGCACAATATTATCCCCCGGCGTACGGTTGCGTCAGGCCATTAAAGACGAAACTCCACTACAGGTAATGGGTACCATTAATGCCTATACGGCAATGATGGCTGAACAAGTGGGTTATAAAGCCATTTATCTGTCTGGAGGGGGCGTTGCCAATGCGTCTTACGGATTACCGGATCTTGGTATGACCTCCTTAAACGATGTCTGTGAAGATGTGCGTCGTATTACTTCTGCTACAGACGTCCCTTTATTGATTGATATCGATACAGGTTGGGGTGGCGCATTTAATATTGCTCGAACCGTCAAAGAAGTTATAAAATCCGGTGCTGCAGGTGCTCACATTGAAGATCAGGTGGCTCAAAAACGTTGCGGACACCGTCCAAATAAGGAAATTGTTTCAACCCAGGAAATGGTCGATCGGGTAAAGGCGGCTGTGGATGCAAAAACCGATGATGATTTTGTTGTGATGGCACGTACGGATGCACTGGCCGTTGACGGATTTGATGCCGTATTAGAACGCATTGTCGCATGTGTTGATGCAGGTGCCGATGCTATTTTTGCAGAAGCCATGACTGACATTACTATGTACACTAAAATATCCGATGTCGTTGATGTGCCTGTATTAGCCAATATTACCGAATTCGGTTCCACTCCCTACTACACAACCGATGAATTAGGTCGTGCAGGTGTAAGCATGGTGCTGTATCCTTTGTCAGCCTTCAGAGCAATGAATAAGGCTGCTTTAAATGTTTATGAAACCATTCGGAAGGAAGGTACCCAGAAGAATGTTGTTGATACTATGCAAACACGCATGGAGTTGTATGATTTTCTCGGATATCACGACTACGAGAAAAAACTTGATGAGCTGTTTAATCAGTAGAAAATTATTTGTCTTCTCAACATCGACTATTTGTAATTGAATAAATCGTTAAATATATAATTAGCAGTAATACCGAAGGGGTATAAAATGTCAGGAAAAAAACTCAGTGGTGCAGGTTTACGAGGGCAAGTCGCTGGCAAAACAGCATTGTCTACGGTTGGTAAAGAAGGTTCAGGTCTAACTTATTGTGGATATGATGTTAAAGACCTTTCTGAAAATGCCACTTTTGAAGAGGTTGCTTATCTTATTTTTAAAGGTGAATTACCAAATAATAATCAGTTGGCTGATTATAAGGCTAAACTTAAAAACCTGAGGTCTTTGCCTGACGCCTTAAAAACTGTACTAGAACAAATTCCTGCTTCAGCTCATCCAATGGATGTTATGCGAACGGGTTGCTCAATGTTAGGTAATCTGGAAACTGAAACTGATATTTCTCAACAACAGGATGCGGCTGATCGTTTGCTTTCCGTTTTCCCTTCTATAATTTGCTACTGGTACCGTTATTCTCATGATGGCGTAAAAATAGAAACTGCAACTGATGATGACTCTATAGGTGCTCATTTCTTACACATGTTGTTAGACGAAAAACCCAGTGACCTTCATGAACAAGTGATGAATGTTTCCTTAATTCTTTACGCTGAACATGAATTTAATGCGTCTACCTTCACCGCGCGTGTTTGTGCCTCTACCTTGTCCGACATGCATTCGTGCATTACCGGCGCTATAGGTACTTTGCGTGGCCCACTTCACGGTGGTGCAAACGAAGCGGCCATGGAATTGATCCAGAAGTTTTCCAATCCTGATGAAGCCGAAGAAGAAATCCTGGGCATGTTGTCCAGGAAAGATAAAATCATGGGTTTTGGTCATGCCATTTATACAGACTCTGATCCACGAAATGCCGTAATCAAAGAGTGGTCAGAAAAGTTGGCTGATGAAGTGGGTGATAACGTTTTATATCCTGTATCCGTGCGTTGTGAAGAAGTCATGTGGCGTGAAAAGAAATTATTTTGTAATGCCGACTTTTTCCATGCCTCAGCGTACAGCTTTATGAAAATTCCGACCAAATTGTTTACACCGATTTTTGTATGTTCACGTTTAACCGGCTGGGCAGCTCATGTCATGGAACAGCGTTCTGATAACCGTATCATTCGACCCAGTGCCGAATATATCGGGCCAGATTTCCGTAAAGTAGTACCCATAGAAAAGCGTTAACATGGTAAACCTAATGCGCAAATGAGTCTCAATTGAAAGTATAGATCCGCTTAATGGAACTATTAATGCGACTACTGACTTGTTTGTGATTTCAGGAAATTAAACGGCCTCTACTTATTCAGGTAGATGCCGTTTTTTTTGTTTTTTAAAAGGAGCTCAGATATGTCTGATAATTTGTTCGAGCTGTCGATAAACGACAGCATTGCCACACTGACCTTAAATAGTCCAGAAACACATAATAGAATACCTGCGAGTTCATTATCTTATTTGAATCAATATTTAGACACTATAGAAAATGATAAAAATCTTCGGGTTTTAATAATTACGGCTGCGGGAAATAGTACCTTTTGTGCAGGATATGATATAGGCAATATTGTTGACACCAACTGGAGTGAAAATAATCTGGATCATACCATTGGAAGAATAGAGCAATTAGCAATCCCAAGTATCTGCGCACTTAATGGTTCAGTGTATGGTGGAGGCGTTGATATTACTCTGGCCTGTGATTTTCGTATCGGCGTTGACAGCCTTAAGCTTCGGGTTCCGGCTGCAAAACTGGGTGTGCATTATTATATGGGAGGCTTACGCAGGGCTGTTGAAAGATTAGGATTGAGTCTTTCGAAAAGAGTTTTATTATTGGCAGAACCCTTTAATGCAGAACAGTTGCTAGATGTTGGTTATTTAGACCAGATGGTTCCTGCTGAGGAATTACAATCTAAAGCTATGGAAATGGCTGAAAGAATTGCAGGCTTTGCGCCTTTGGCTGTGCAGGGCATGAAATTAAGTTTAAACGAATTAGCCAGAAACCAGCTAAATGAAACAGAAGCAATACGGCGCATGTTATTGGCGTTTCAATCTGAAGACCTGATCGAAGGTACACGCGCATTTTTAGAAAAAAGACCACCAATATTTAGTGGAAAATAAATAGAGAAATTTACAAACGTGTATTACATTAGAAAAAGTAGTTAATATTATTCAGATTCAATCAGTTTAAGAATATATAAGCTGAATATTATGATGATGAGATTTATGACTATGGCTTACTCAATTTTTTTATTGAGTAGTCTCTTTCTTTATTCGACTGATCTTAAAGCTGATATTGAACTTTTTGATAAAACTGATATATACGGTGATATGCGGGGCGGCTATTTTACATTAGATCGTAACGATAGAGACAGTTCAAATGATACAATTGACAGCTTTGGTTTAAGGCTCAGGGTGGGTGCTGTAACCAGATTCAATGAATAGTATTCTTTTGCCGCACGAGTAGCGGGGAATTTATAGCACATTAGAAGGCAATCATGATTTTCAGTTTGACTATTCAATACCTGGCCCACTGGGACTCAATTTTGGAGATTCAACACTGGATGAACTTTATGGGCAAGATAAATCAGCTGGTTCGTGGTCTCTGAAAGCAGGGCGATTGCAGGATAAGTTTGAGCTTATTGGATTTGCAAAAAAAAACACTGGATCGAAATAACAGCCCAAATATATTAATTACCTGGACAGATGGGTTTCACTTCAAAAATAAAAGTCAGGGATGGGACCAACATATTAGTACTTCAATACAATGATGAGGAGAGCCCGTCTCATGTCTATCGTCGCCCATTGAACTTTAATGACGACGGTAGTCGCTGGTCTTTATTTGCAGCGGTAGAAAGTAAAGAAAAGTTCGGGCCCTTCGTTCAAAGAGGTCTGGACATTAATTTTTTACCTGAAAGCCTGTATATCGAAGGTGCAACTGTCAATAATATTGATGATTATATTACCATTGTTGGCCGCGCTGCAGTTAACTGGTCTGTAAATAACTTTTTTGCTAGTAATGAACTCCAGGGTTTAAGTAGTGGAACCCAATTTTTGCTGGCTCTTGAACTGGGTTATGCCCTCAATACACCTGACAAAATGACGGTTAATACGGTACTTAAGGGTGACACGGGGGGTATAGGTGGGCAAATTAGCTTTAATTTTGTCAATTTATTGGCAGCTCATGAAATTGCGTTTGTTTTTGCCCATTCCGGTGCGAGATGGTTGATTTCTCCAGGGATTCGACCTAACACTGATTTATATGAAATCAGGTATCAATGGAAAATTAATTATAAAAACAAGCTTGAAGCACGTATTAGATTCAGGGAAGATGCTGAAAGGGTAATGGGTGCTGAGAAGAAAAGAGACGATACTGACTTTTTTCTTCGCTATACATTTAAAATATAACTTTTATTTATACAGATGGGCTTCCTAAAGTTAAGATTGCCTGGTTTTCCCCGTTATATTAACAGGGTACTAATGACATCCATTTTATGGAGAGAAAATTGAAAATTTTTGTGACGGGTGCTTCTGGTTTTGTTGGTGGTGCTATTGTAGCAGCCCTTGGTTTAAACCAGGAAATTGTTGCCATGTCTAGAAGTAAGGAAAGTGATGACAAAATTATTGCCCTGGGCGCAACCCCCGTTCATTGTGATCTTGAAATTGTTAAAAAAGAACACCTTGAAGGTTGTGATCTTGTTATACACTGCGCTGCTCATATAGGTCCTGGAGGACCAAGGGAATATTTTTGGGCTAGCAATGTTATGGGTACCGATCGTCTGTTACATGTTGCCAAGCGTGCAGGAGTTAAAAAATTTATTCATATTGGCACCGAAGCGGGATGTTTTTATGGCCAACACATGCATGATATCGATGAGACTTATCCATTATCCAGTAAATCACCTTTTTATTATTCAGAAACCAAAGCAGAAGCAGAGCGCAGAGTCATGGCAGCAAATGATCCTGCAGGTGGATTTGCTGCATTAAGTTTGCGTCCTCGTTTTATCTGGGGGCCCGGAGATCAATCGATCTTGCCTGGATTACTTGGAGCTGTTGATAACGAATTGTTCCGATGGATTGATCATGGTCGCTATCTTACATCTACGACATATATTGATAATTTGGTGCATGCAGTCACTCTGGCAATTGAAAATGGAAAGGGTGGTGAAGTATATTTTATCACCGACGATGAGAAGTATTCATTTAAAGATTTTCTTACGCTCTTAATGGAAACCCAGGGGCGTAAAGTTTCCGATAAGTCAGTACCTGGATGGTTGGTCAGATTCCTGGCACGTAGAATCCAGAATTATTGGGGGCTCTTTAAAATCACTTCTTCTCCTCCAATAACACCATTCGAAGCCAACTTGATGTCCAGAGATTGTACAATATGTATTAATAAAGCACGCCGAGAGCTGGGATACAGTCCAATCGTGTCAGTTGAAGAAGGGATGTCTTTTTTGAAAAATAACTCTACTTCTTAAATTAAAATTCTTAAGCAGTCTAGCCCGAATATTTCGTGAATTACCAAGATGATAGCGTCGGGCTGATGCATAAGGAACGTGCTAGCCGTTTCTCATCGAATCGGATCATGATTAAAACAATTATCAAGTCTAAACAGTAACGATATTTTTGCGGGTGGGCAATATGAAATCAAATCCCTTATTGCCGACAATTCTACAACTGTCTGGCTGAATGTCCTTTGAGGATAAGGAAGCCCATAGAGACGAGTTTAACAGTTCTGTAGTAGTCAGTGATGTTACTTTCTATAGTCGACGGTGATACTTCAGGGTCAATATACAAAGCTATCCGGCAATTGTTGGTAAAAATGCGCCCATAAGTATGCTGGGCATTGATACCCCAGAAAGTAGAGGCAAATGTCGGGCTGAAAGAGCAAGGCAAATAAGGCTAGGCGGTTTACCGTAGACCCGTTAAAACAAGCAAACGAATCGAGTTAGTTGATATTCAACGGGCTATGTTTTCAGGTTTAACAAATCAAAAGAAGGTACAATGCTTCTGGTGTTAATCAGTACTCAATTTGTCAAAACAGTTTAATCATAATGAAACCATCTAAAAAACCACCTAAGCCAGAAAATCCAAAATCATCTCCAGAAGTGCCTGATTTGGGCTCGGTGCCTCGCTATCTTCTTTGGGTAGTAATGCTCAGTTCTTTTGCATATTTTTATACAACATATAATCAGCAGGAGTACATGTCCTTAGCCTATTCAAATCTTAAGAAAGAGATAAGACAGGAGCATGTTGCGGAAGTCACACTAAAGGGACTTGAAATAAAAGGGCGTTTTAGTGGCAATTATACGCTCAGTGATGAAGACGATAACGTTTACAGTCATTTTAAAACCCTGGTACCTGAATTTGAGAATAATGAGCTGCTGCCCTTGCTTGATGAATACGGCGTAGAGCTAAACGTTGAGTCTTCAGAGATGCCCGGTTTGCTTAGAATAGTTCTAGCGGTGTTACCATGGATTTTAATCATAGGCTTTTTTATGTACAGCGGTTCTATTATGCGAAAAAGGCTGGGGGACGGAAGGGGCTTGCCCGGTTTTGGGGAGAAAACCAAAGAACCTTTTGAGCGTTCCAAAATTTCGGTTAATTATACCGATGTGGCAGGCCTTGATCATGCAAAAACTGAGCTTCAGGAGATTGTGGATTTTCTTAAAAATCCGGATAAATACCGGAAACTGGGTGCAAAACTGCCAAAGGGCGTTTTGCTAATGGGGGCACCCGGAACGGGTAAAACGCTATTAGCCAGAGCTACCGCTGGTGAAGCCGATGTGCCTTTCTACAGTGTAACAGGTTCTGAATTTATTGAAATGTATGTTGGGGTAGGTGCTTCGCGGGTAAGAAGCCTGTTTCAAAGCGCTCGTGATGCCGCTCCGGCTTTAATTTTTATTGACGAAATAGACTCCGTAGGTAGATCCCGTTCTTTTGGTACCTATGGGGGTAATGATGAACGGGACCAGACTCTGAATCAAATATTGGCTGAAATGGATGGTTTTTCAAGTTCTGACCCCGTGGTAGTACTGGCCGCAACCAATCGGCCTGATATTTTAGATCCTGCATTAACTAGGCCTGGGCGTTTTGATCGAAAAGTGGTACTGGATTTACCTCAACGTAAGGCTCGTGTGGAAATCCTTAAAGTCCATACAAAAAAATTACCTTTGGCTAAAGGTCTTGATCTTGAGGATATCGCAGCACAAACTGTGGGTTTCTCTGGAGCGGATCTTGCCAATCTTGCCAATGAAGCGGCATTAAGAGCCGCCAGGCAAAACAGAAGCGCGATTAGTAAAGAAGACTTTGACTGGGCAAGAGATCGAACCGTATTAGGCTTAAGTCATGGGGATCTGCTCAACAAAGATGAAAAATTACGTGTGGCCTATCATGAAGCAGGCCATGCTCTGACAGCCAGTCTTCTCAAGGATACCGACCCAATTAAAAAAATCAGTATAATCCCCAGAGGACAGGCGATGGGTTACACTGAACAACGGCCAGTGGAAGATAGACATAACCTGACTGAAGATTACCTACAAAGTCGTTTGGCCGTATTGTTAGGTGGGCGTTGTGCGGAAAAACTGGTTTTTAATAATTTAAGCTCGGGTGCAGCCAGTGACCTGAAGCAAGCGACGCAACTGGTTCGTCAAATGATTACCCAGTGGGGAATGAATAAACAACTGGGACCTGTTAATTTTGATCAGGGTGGGGATAACAACTTCCTGGGCGGGAGTATGGGTAATTTAAGAGATATCAGTGAGCATACTGCCGAATTGATAGATGAAGAAATTCGTCACACTATGAGCACAATAGAAAAAAATGTAGCCGCATGTTTATCTGACAATATTGAAACATTACATTCCATTGCAAATGCATTAATTGATCATGAAATTGTTGAAGATCCTGAACTGGAAACCTTGCTATCTGGAATCACACCTATTAGTGCTGTTAATGTTGTTAATGATATAGACCAATAGGTAAAAGTCTGGTGCTTATATGCAATGAAGACGTCACTTTTGTTGTAAATATAATATTATGAAACAGCTCAGGTGAAAAAAACGAACTGACATCAGGCGGTTTCATGCGGTTTTCTTCAGGATAATAAATTCAAAAAGCAAGTAAAGGACAATAATGGCCTCATCTCAATTACAAGGATCTGATCATACCCATTCATTATTGGTTGGTTATATTTTATGGGTATTCGGTTTTCTGGGTTCCCATCGTTTTTATTTTGGCAAACCTGTAAGCGGAACCCTTTATTTTTTTACTTTTGGTTTATTGGGCATTGGTTGGTTTGTGGATTTATTTTTAATGCCGAGCCTTGACAGGCAGGCAGATAAAAAATTTGTCAAAGGCAATCTTGACTATAATATTGCCTGGTTGATGTTAACGTTTTTGGGACTTCTTGGTTTTCATCGCTTTTATATGGGTAAGATTGCCACCGGGGTATTATACTTATTGACTGCAGGTTTATTTGGTCTGGGTTATCTCTATGATTTCCTCACCTTGAATAGTCAAATATCAGATTTAAATTCTGAGGATTATTGAGGAATCTCAGGCGTACCCTGAATGATGCTGGAAAAATTCCCGGGTTGTTTTATTATAACTTTCTAGCCAAACCAAGCCGACTATTTTATTATAGAGTATGGAGTTTAATTGCTCAATTGTGTCATTTCAATTCGGTTGAATTATTCAGGTTTATTAAGGGTATTCAAATGAGTATATATAACAAGGTAGTATTTGCACTTGATTTAAGTGATGAAGTTGAAATTATTTTTGACAAGGCCAAGGCAGTTTTGAAGCAAGGTGGTGAATTGTACGTAATACATATTATGGAGCCACTGGATGCAATTTATTTCAGTGATGCATACGGTGCCGCTTCAGTGCAATTTCAAAAAGCTCAAGATGATATGCAATCAATCACCAAAAAACACCTGGCTGAATTTTGTCTAAAACACGGTGTGCCAGAAAGCAGGCAGTCGCTTATTATCGGAAGCCCGGCTAAAGAAATCAGGCATTTTGCCGAAGAAAACAATGCCGAAGTCATTGTTGTGGGTACGCACGGAAGGCATGGCATGGGATTATTGCTGGGATCCACAGCCAATGGCGTGTTACATGGAACACCTTGCGATGTAATAGCAGTTAAAGTCTAAGAGACCGGCATAGCCGTTAACCAGGCTATTATCTACAATACAGGGCTTACTAATACTAAGCCGTTTTTTTACAGAGCTCATCCCAATCAAGAATAATAATTTCTTTACCCTCAGCCTGGATAAGCCTTTCGCTTTGGAAGCGGGTGAATACTCGGCTAACGGTTTCTACAGCCAAGCCAAGATAGTTGCCAATGTCGTTTCTGGACATTGGTAAACGATATTGAGTAGCAGATAAACCTCTTTGCTTATGCCTGGCACCAAAATTCACTAATAATGCAGCAATCCGTTCATCGGCAGGTTTTTTGCTTAATAATAATTGCAGCTGTTGGTCGGCCTGAATTTCTTTGCTCATAAGCTTGAAAAAATGGTGCTGCAAACTGGGAATCTCTACCGATAGCGTTTCCATATCTTCAAAGGGAATTTCGCATAAAGCCGTGGATTCAAGCGCTTTGGCAGAATTAATATGACGATTGGTATTTATACCATCTATGCCAATAATTTCACCCGGAAGATAAAATCCGGTAACCTGTTCTTCACCTTCTTCGGTAAGGCTGTAGGTTTTAATTGAACCAGAGCGGATTGCAAAAATAGAGTGAAAAGGATCATTTGCAATATAAACATGCTCACCTTTTTTCATCGGGCGACGCCTGTTAATCAGAGTATCTAGTTTTGCTAATTGATCCTTATCAACTGCAAGAGGTAAGCAAATAGGATTAAGGCTACAATCACTGCAGGACACCTTATGTTGCGTGTTTCCACACGTTTTAATAGCCCCAATTTGTTGCGACATAGTGTCTTTGTCCCATTTCATGATTAAGATAAACTTTTTTACTCAATGGCTCTAATTATAATCCAAATAGCACCATTTTATAACTATCAATAAGGGCTACAATAAAGAAAATACAAATATCAAAGGGGCTTTAAAAAACTGACTTTTAAATAAAAAATATTATTGTTATCAATATGTTAGTCAGCAAGAATTGATGCATGGAGTGCTGGAATATAAATTCCAGACAAAAAGAAAGCATTATTTTGGTGCAGGGCTCACTAAATAGTTTTTGAATATACCTTACCAGAAGTCTGGTTGTGTTGCAGGTGACGATCAAAAGCCATGCAAATATTTCTTATAAGTACCCGTCCTTTAGGTGTGGCAAGCCACTTATGATCTATATATTGAAGAAGTCCGTCTTTGCATAGCTCATTGAGCGTGCTCGTTTCCTGGCTAAAATACTCGGAGAAACGGATGTTAAATCTTTTTTCAAGCTCATCTATATTAATACAGTTATTACAGGTTAAGTCTTCAATGAGTGCCTGTCTGATTTGATCATCCTGATCCAGAATATAACCTCTTTCAATAGGCAGATGATTATCAGCGATTACTTCCTGATAAGTAGCTATAGACTTCTGATTCTGACTGTAAGCCCCATTAATTTTGCTAATAGCCGATACACCCAATCCAATCAAGTCGGCTTCTCGTGCGGTAGAATAACCCTGGAAGTTTCTGTGCAAAGTACCATTTTTTTGCGCTATGGCTAGTTCGTCCTGAGGTTTGGCGAAATGATCAAAGCCAATATGTTCATAACCCGCGTTAATTAAAGCTTTTGCTGAGTTACACAATATGGACAGTTTTTCCTGAGGACCTGGCAATGTTTCCTGTTTTATTAATCTTTGGTTTTTAAATCGGTTGGGCATATGAGCATAATTAAACAGTGATAATCTGTCGGGTGATAATGCTATTACCTGTTCTATAGTTTCAGAAAACGATTCCGGGCTTTGGTATGGCAAGCCATAAATCAAATCGAAATTTAAAGATTTAAATTTATAATTTCGTACGTGTTCAACAATACCTGAAACCATTTCCAGAGATTGAATACGGTTAATAGACTCCTGAACCTGTAAATTAAAATCCTGAACACCTAAACTTATTCTGTTAAAACCCAGTCCTTTTATTAAACCAACCCTTTCTTCATCAACTGACCTTGGATCAATTTCGATTGAATAATCTCCCTGATTTTCTTCCAGTAAATTAAAATAGCGAGCCGTATTATGCATCAGCCTGGTCATTTCTTCATTACTGAAATATGTTGGACTACCTCCACCCCAATGTAATTGAGTAACAGGTCTGTTTGTGTTGAATAATGCTGCCTGCATTTTTATTTCACGGATTAAAAAATTTAAATATTCAGAACTTCGCTCCTTATTGTTTGTTATTACTTTATTGCAGGCACAGTAGTAGCAAAGTTTGTCGCAGAAGGGTAGATGAAGATATAAAGACAAAGGGCGAGTACGATCATTGCTTGCTTTGGCTAAGCTTATGTAATCTTTTTCAGAAAATTCTTCATGAAATTGCAAGGCCGTGGGGTAAGACGTATACCGTGGACCCGATACATCGTACTTAGCCAGTTCATCATAATCCCAGGCTGAAGATACATATAAATTATTTTCCATCATAATTGAAGACAATGAATCATTCGCCGCTTTAAAATATTAGGGAAAAGCTGACAAATTTTAAAAAATTTATCCAGTGAAATATCAGCTACACTCCCACCCCCGATAATAAATTATGCCCAGTTATGGGGGAGCTTCCCTTGATTTACATCAAAGTTGTCAAAAGAAATACTATGGTATTCAAGCACAGTTAGGGGGAAAAATAGCCTAAAACTTGATTTATCTAATGATTTCAAGATGCTTAGAGGGGGCCTCAGGTTTGCTCCTGGACTTGAACTGGTAAAGGCCCTTAATAAGCGTTCGATCCAGTTCGTCTTGAATAAGTAAGAGATTAATGTGAGCCACAGTTTCTCCAAGCGCCATAATTTCATCAATAGCCGAGAGTTTTCTATGGGAAAACATGATTCGCATTACGTCAATAGCTGAAGCGGGTTCCTGACAGGCTTTTAAAATAACATCGCAGCGTTCTCTATGGTGGGCCTTTAACTGATCCAGGCGCTGATGGATTTTTTTATAAGGCAGTTCATGGGAAGGAAGTACCAGACAATCTATTGGTAAGGTATAAAACTGCTCGAGAGAATCCAGGAAAAGTCCTAAGGGATTTCCATTGGGCTCTTCCGGGGACACGCTAATGCTGGGTGTTATTCTCGGCAATAATTGATCACCGCCTATAATAACATTGAGCTCTTCGCAATAATAACAGGCATGTTCGGGAGAGTGACCACGGCCAATCATAACCTTCCAATTTTTACCATTAATATCCAGCGTATCGCCCGCCGCCACTCTTTGAAATTGAGAGGGCGTTGGATCCATCATGCGACTATACATGCTGAACATGTTTTTCATATTTCCAG
>Ga0209345_10002635_pt1 | contig 19513 bp, 8 predicted proteins | sample Cruoilmetagenom7_FD_187294 | JGI IMG/M metagenome (GOLD analysis project Ga0209345, IMG submission 187294) | Oil polluted marine microbial communities from Coal Oil Point, Santa Barbara, California, USA - Sample 7 (SPAdes) (version 2) | ecosystem: Environmental > Aquatic > Marine > Oil seeps ... | reverse complement strand
CAAAATGGAAAAGAGTTAAAAGCGAGACGTCAATCTGAACTTGTTTCAGAATCTCATCAAACAGAACAACAAAATGTAGAGTTGTTAAAGTTAGAGAAAAATGTAAAATTAACACTCTTTAAAAAATCTCAAAAATTAATAGATCGATTCTTATTTATATTTTTTGCTGAAGACAGAGATTTATTACCTCCTAATTCTACCATTCAAATTTTAGACAAATGGAAAAACGATATGGAGTTTGGGGATGATAGACCACTTTATAACCTATTTAAACAATATTTCAACTACTTAGACTCTGGAAGAAAGAAAGTTGGTAAAAGAGCTGAAATATACGCTTACAATGGAGGATTATTTAAGCCTGATGCTATTTTAGATAAGCTAATAATAGATAGTGAATTATTAAATAAATACACACGCAAACTTGCTAATTACGATTTTGAAAGCCAAGTTGATGTAAATATATTAGGACACATTTTTGAAAACTCTTTAAATGAAATTGAAAGTGTAAATGCTGAAATTGAAGGAGGAGATTTTGACAAGCAAACTAGCAAACGTAAAAAAGATGGTGTTTTTTATACACCAAAGTACATTACCAAATACATAGTTGAAAATACAGTAGGTAAATTATGTGAAGAGAAAAAACAAGCGTTAGGTTTTAAAGAAGAGGAATATTTTAAAGGAAGAAAAAATCGTAAAACAGAAACATTAGAGAGGCTTTTAAATACAATTGATGCGTATAGAAATTGGTTATTAGAGTTAACGATATGTGATCCTGCTTGTGGCTCTGGAGCATTTTTAAACCAAGCATTAGATTTTCTAATAAAGGAACATAAATATATAGATGAACTAAAAACAAAACTATTAGGAGGGTTTTTTAACTTTCCTGACATAGAAAACACAATTTTAGAAAATAATATTTACGGTGTAGATTTAAACGAAGAATCTGTAGAAATAGCAAAACTCTCATTATGGTTGCGTACTGCACAACCTAAACGTAAATTAAACGATTTAAGCAGTAATATTAAATGTGGTAATAGTTTAATTGATAGCAAAGCTGTTGCAGGTGATAAAGCTTTTAATTGGCAAGTGGAGTTTCCTCATATATTTAATAAAGGTGGCTTTGATATAGTGATTGGGAATCCGCCTTATGTTAGACAAGAACTATTTAAAGAGATAAAACCTTATTTAGAAAAAAATTATAAGTGCTATAATAGTGTGGCGGATTTATACACATATTTTATTGAAAAAGGGATTAATTTAATGAATGAAGAAGGATTATTCTCATTTATTTTACCAAACAAATTTTTAAAAGCAACTTACGGTAAACAAATAAGAAAAGTTATAAAAGAAGATTCTAATTTAGAATTGTTACTTGACTTTGATGATTATCCAGTTTTTGATGATGCTACTACTTATCCAATAATTTATGTTTTAAATAAAAAGAGCATTTATAAAGGGAAAACATTTATTTTTTCTGAAATTAATAAAAGAGAGAATACTCCTGATCCAATCAGTGTATTAGAGTCAAAAAAACATCCAGTTTTATTTAATTCATTGTCTGATGATGTATGGAATTTTATTCCTGCAAAAACCAATAACGTAATGGATAAAATTAAGAGTAAATCTATTAACTTATCTGAATTTGTCAATGGAAAAATAAATAGGGGAATCTTGACAGGTAAAAATGAAGTGTTTATTTTTAATAAAGAATTGAAAGATAAATTATTAAAAAAGAAAGCTAATAGTGAATTAATAAAGCCAATTCTACTAGGAAGTGCAATAAAAAGATATAGTATTAAATATTCGCATGATTACTTATTATTTACAAGAAGAGGATTGGATATTGATAAATATCCTGTTATCAAAGACTATTTATCTAATTTTTATGAAGTCTTAAAACCTCGAAATAATGGTGAAAAATTGGGGAGAAAACCAGGTCCTTATAAATGGTTTGAGATTCAAGATAATATTGCTTACTATAAAGATTTTGAAGGTGTGAAAATAGTTTATCCTAGAACTAATAATCAGTGTAATTTTCAAATTGATTTAAATGGCTACTATTTGTCTGATAATAATTTTTACATAAAAAGCGATAGTAAATCTTTATTAGGCATTTTAAATTCAAAAGTTATATTTTTTTACTTAAAAAATATATGCACAACTTTGCAGGGAGGGTACTATGACTTTAGGAGAGACAAAATTGATACAATTCCATTGCCACTTGATTTTAAAAATCAGGATACAAATTTAGAAACACTAGTCAATTTGCAAATAGCAAACCATTATAATTCTGATAATATTTTAATTAAATTTCAAAAATATCTTCAATCTACATTTCAGTTAGAAAAACTAGCAAAAAAACTCGAAAACTGGCACGAGTTAGAGTTTGGTGAATTTATAAAAGAGATAAATAAAGCTATTAAATTAACAAATAAGCAAAGTTTAAAAGAAGCAGGTGGTGAAGAAGGAGTAAATGCACTTTATATTCCAACTCTAACTAAAAAAGATGAGTTTGAGTGGTTAGATCTTTTTGAAGAAAACAAACAAAAAGCACAAGATTTACAAACTCAAATAAACCAAACAGATAAAGAAATTGACCTTATAGTTTACGAACTATATAATCTTACTGAGAATGAAATTCAAATTGTCGAAAATTCATAATTAAGAATAATGCAAGTGAGATTCATGAATACAAAAAGTAAATAAAAATGAATGAACAAATAGGTGCAATGGCTTATAAATTAAATTGGCTGAGTGAAGAAATGATAGTTAAATATGTGACTGTGATGGATTTGAAATCAAATTTCACATCTAAATTATTTTAAACTCTATCACTATAAAGGGCAAAAATTGTTGAAATTAAATATAAAATATATGAGTAATATAAACGAGGAATCTCCGTACATTAAAAATAAAAATCGCCTTCCGGATGTTTTAGCAGCAATTCAAGTAATGGCGACATATAGGTTTTACAAATTAGATTTTAAAAATTGGTCAATGAGAATTTCAGGCGACGAACAAAATTTTAATTACTGGAAAAATATATTTGAGCATCATCCTGAATTTTTTCGATTTGATAAGAATAAAGAAAAAGTTTCATTGGCTTGGAGGAGAAGTAAGCAAAGAAGGTATCACGTAGATTTAAATAAAGAAATAACTCTTGAAGAAATTAATTTATTGTCAAAAGAAGAGCAAAAGGATAGAATGTCAAGATCACCCTTAAATAGTTCTGAAATTCAATCTTTGATTACAACAGCAATTGATTTACAGGGAAGAGCCTTTGATAATAAAAAAGATAAAAGATGGTGGGTAATACCGTTAGTAAGTTCAATCAGTGGATTAATAGGTGTGATAATAGGAGCTCTTCTGAACTAATTAAATCTTTTGTAGGATTTTATTAACAATCTAAAAAATAGATTAATGATTAAAAAACTAATCCACGTACTTAAAGGAATCCAAAGTTTAACTCAAAATGAATTAGAAAAAAGAGTTCTGAAGGATAATGTTGATTTCTGCTTTCAAAGTAAAAAATTTAAAGATGGAGAGGTTGAGTTATTTTTTGATCTTTCTCAAGTTAGATGGGTAAGTATTGGTGCTTCCTTTCAGCTATGTCTTTTAATTGAGAAGGCAAAGAAAAATAATATAAAAGTGTATATAGCTCTTCCTTTAAGAGTTGTAACCGAAGCTGGTTTATTTTCAGAAAATGCAGATCAAGAAACTTTAGCTAATTTAGCATTAAAACGAGCAAGAGCAAATGATTTCTTAAGAGTTATTAATTTTGACAAAACTGTTTTATGTGAACATATTTCAAACAAACCAAGTGTTCATATTTCTGAAGACTTTCAATTTTCTAAGAAAAATTTAGATATAAAATACTTTAAACAAGTTTTTTCAAAAGAAAATGACACTTATACACCTGTAAGTGATTATTTTGATTTTAAATATAATTACATTTTTCCGTTAAAATGGATTTCTAAAACTCCTGAAAATTATAATGAACTCTCAATTCAAATCCAAAAAATACTTAGTAATTTAGAAAGAGGAATACAACATCTGGATATATTATCTTTAAAAAATGTAATTCTTTCAGAATTAATTAAAAATGTTAGAGAACATGCAGGAAAAGAAACTACACATGCTCTTTTTTGTATTGGACTTTTAAAAACAAGTTCAATTAAATTAAAAAAGAATGAACAAGAAACTATAGTACATTCCAATGAAATAGAAGATAATTACTTAAAAGGGTTGTTAGAATCAGATATTAATTCTAATATAGAAATATTTTTTGGTGACTCAGGGGTTGGTTTATGTTCAGAAGATCTACTCGAAAAATATAATTCTAAGTTTTCTCAAAAAAAATCAATGATTTCAACTAATATAGAGAATGAATTAATAAAATGGAGCTTTAACAAATGGTCAACGAGGAAAACTGAAGAAATTAGAGGGACAAAAGGATTATATAGAATACATAGAATTGTAAATAAATACAATGGCATTATCCATGTCAGGGCAAAGCATTCAAATGGTGGATTTCAAAAAGGAGGAAAATTATCTTCAGAATGGGTAAAGGTTAAAGATAGAAAGTATAATCATCCAGGAACATTTGTTCAAATAAAAATTTGTCCTAACAAGGAAGTATTAAAATATAATGTAAAAGCGACGACTGGTGGTAGTGATTTAATTAGAAAAAATTGGAAAGCTATTACTTACAGTTTAAATGAAGAAAGCATTAACCTCTTAAAATTCACAACTACTTTTAAAAAAATATTAAATGGTGATTTTGATAACTTAATATTAATTTTTGTGAAAGATAAATCATTTGATATAAATTATGAAAACACTCAAATAATAGGTCAAATATTACTAAAAGTTAGTGAATTGAGACACCCAAAAGGAATACTCATATACAGTGCTCTTTCAATTGGTAAAGAAGCCCTAGAAATAAGTATAGATTCTGCCAATGAAATGATTTTCAAAAAAAATCTTAACATTTCTAATCCAGAATCTATAGACCCTAATTTTGAAGAAGTTTATGATCCTGTATTGGTAGTTGGGGAAAATGAATCTATCTATTGGTATGGAGGAAATCAGAATTTGAATAATATTCTTAAAGAGTTATATTTTAACCCTAAAACTCCTTTTAAAACTAAATTATCTCAGTTAGAATGTTTTAAATCATTAAATCAAGAAGAGAGCTTTGAAGTAATTAAAAATTTGCAGAATGATGATTCATTTATTAAAATTTCAAATAATGAAGAAATTATAATTGATTTTACAAATATAATTGATATTTATCGTAATCAACTCAAAAATTTAATCGATCAAAATTCAGATTTTAATGATGTTTGTAGTCCTAAATTAGACATTGCTTCAAAATGGATTAATTTTAAAAAAATCCTTGATAAGGAAAACTCGACTGGATTTTCTTTAGCACTCTACACAATACTTATTGAGAATAAATCAAATTTGAATTCGTCTATAACTTCAATCTTTATAGATCACAAACAGCAGTATATATTAGCCAAAGAACTCGCTAGATTAATTGGATTATCTGAAAATAAAATAATAAATATTTCTGAAGATATTGACTTTGATTTACCACGGAGGACAAAGCTATTTAATGAAAATGATAGGGTGTTAATTCTAACTACAATAATCTCTTCATCTGAAACTACAAGAAGATTGGTTAAACAAGTACTGAGAGATAAAGCGGAACTTATATCAATTTTAACTTTATTAAATATAAATAAGGAGTCAGTACAACAAATAAGGACTTGGGATAATTTCACTAATATTCTTTCATTAAATAAAACTAAGGAAAAAACATTTACAACTGTTGAACCTGTTGACTATGAAACAAAATTTAAACAAAAAGCAGATAAACTGAATATTGAATTAGCTGAATTACAAAATGTAAAAATATATTCTCCACTATATGAAATAGAAGAAAATTTAAAAAAAGATCACAAATTACCGATAGAATTAGGAGACTTATTTAGAAGAACCAATTCTTTACATTATGATCATTTTGGAAAATATAATGATAGACATTATACCTTCTTTTTAGATAAAAAGAAAATCCTTTTAGATGCTGAGATACAAAAAAAACTTAAAAAAGAAATATTTTTATGGGTTTCAAAAAATAAGATTGATGACTTAATTTTTTTAATTCCAAATAGAAATTTTGAAACATTTGAATTGATTATTAATAATCTAGGTTTTAAGAAGAAAAGAATAATCCATTTAAAAGATATAAATAATAAAAATTACATTATTCCAGAATATGCAATATTCTTGGATTTTGGAACTCTTACAGGAAAAACAATAGAAGAAATTTTAATTAGTAATCCTAGTAAAGAAAAACTATTAATTCTCACAGTTTTTTCGCAGCTTAAGGATTGGAAAACTGAATTGTATAAAAATATATCTACTGTAAAAAGTAGATTTAAAATTTTAAAAGAAAGTGAACAAACTAGTTTATTTGAAATAAAAAATAGTGCTAGTGAATTAGTTGAGAAAGATATAGATATTTCCTTTGTTAATTTGTTTGAACTTCCAATACATTTCTATCTGTCAATCCATTGCCCAATTTGTCAGCATTCAGAGGCATTAGAACATTTTAAACTAAAAAAATCTAATTATTTAAAAGAGTTTGCTAATGATAGAAAAGATAAATTAAAAATTAAGAGCCAAGATGCAATCCCACAGCGTCCAATTGATCCTTATGGAAGTAATAAAAATTATTCAGAACATTTGATGGATTCAGAATTAGTTATTAAAATGTATGAATTTAAGAGATTATTAGAATTGTCTCTACAATTTACACAATTCAGGATAAAATTATTCAAAAAATTATATAAAATAAACTTTAATAAAGAAGAGCAAGCAAAGAAAAATGACTCTGACTTGTATGCTTTTTTGTATTTACTCTCCTTCGAGATAATATGGTTTCAAAAAGAGCCTCTTATTCTAAGAATTTTTAGATATCTATCCTATTCTGTTTCGAAATATATAGCGCAGTATGACATTAATGATTTAACAGAATTACTATCAAAGGGAAATAAAAAACTTGGATTTAACCTTGCTACTAGATATAAATATGCTGCTGTTACAGTTCTCCGTTCATCGAATAAATTCAAGTTTACAGAGAGTATTTATAAAATCATTGAAACCTCAGTAGTAAAGATGACGACTCCTAATATAATAGGTAATAATATTTTTCAAAATACTTTCTACCATATTAATTCAATTCATATAAGCGAACATAACAACAGTGAAAAATATTACTCTAACATTGAGAACGAATTAAAAATGATAGAAAAAAAAGATTTACCTTTCACTACTGACCAATCTAAAACAATTAAATTAGTTAAATCAAACAATTTAAAAAATCAAAAATTTGTTATTCTATACAAACTGGAACAAGTTGATATTATCAAAAAATTAAAGAACAGTATTCTTGATGTATATAATGGCAAAACTAATCACCCTTGGCCATCTGATTTTTTTCTATCAATTTTAATTGATTCAAATAAAGATTTATTGAATGATATTTTTTTAAATAAGGAAGAAGCAATATCATATTCTTACTTTCTTGATTTTCAAAAAGAGTTAAAAACAAACTATGATAAATTATCTATGTTCATAAATTCTGAGATAATTCCATACCTAGAAATTTTAGACTCTAAGGAGAATAATTTATTGAATTCTTACAGTTACAAAAAACTTAAGAATAATTACCTTTCTTATATAAAAAGACAAGAAGAATTCGAAACACTAATTGAAATAGGAGATAAAAACATAATTGAACTAATTGAAAACCATAGAGAGTATATTAACGATTGCAATATAATAAATGACACATTTATTAATAAGGAAGATGTAAATAAAGCCGAAATATTTAAATTAATAAATTCTGTTCCAACTGATATTAATGAATTGGTATCTAACGTTTTTGAAAATAAAGGATTCAAAAAATGTACAATAGATATTATTGATAATACTTATGCATTTATATGTAAATCAGTATTAACTAGAGAATTAAATCATATTTTAAAAAATGCAATCAAGCGTCAGAATCATAATTATGATCCCGAAATTAATACGTTGAAGTCAATTAAAAAAGATCTCTCTAATAGCAAAATTAGTGTAAAGGGGATAATTGTAAACAATTATATAGAAATATTAATTGAATATGATAATACAGATAAATTCAAAACAACCCTAAATAAAACAGGAAATTTAAATGACTTGAACAACGAATTAAAAAAGTGGAACGGTTCAGCTAAGTGGGATTTGCAAGATAATGGTTTATTTCAAATTAAATTAAAATTAGTGAATTATGATAGATAAAGAACTTAAAATTGGACAATTTGACGATAAGGAAAAATTTCTAAATCAAATTGAGACTATTCTGAAAATTAAAGGTAATGAAAACGCTGATATTTCAATATCTCATTATCCCTTTTTAGATGAAAATAGCTTAAGAAGTAAAATAAATGAAAGGCAAGTTGAATTTAAATATTTGATATTAGATATATATAATAAGGATGATGAAAATATCGCTACAGAAATATTAAATTGTATTAAAGCTAATCAATTGAAAATTAAAGTTTTATTATATTCTGGCGTTACTACAACTATGGGAACAATTAATGAAATAAATTACAAAAAAAGTGATTTTTCGTGTTTGTTATCAGAAAAGTTATTTGTTAAATCTAATTCACAGGAACTAATTGACTATATAATACAAGATTTTTTGACAAAAAATATTCAACCATCATATAGCGTCCTGAATTCAGATGATGTATTACTAAGAGCTGAAATAAACTCAATTGGTGAGAAGTCGTTATCATTGGTCATTAGAAAAATAATTTTAGATAAGAAAATTGAGAGTCCAATAATAATTGAAAGAATGAGTTCAGGGTTTAGTGGAGCATCAGTATTTAAATTACATATTGATAATGTTTTTCATATACTAAAAATCTCAAATGATAAAGAAAAATTAGATGATGAGATTGAAAATGCAAAAAAGTACTATTTAAAGTTACCTTCACAACTAAGAATTGAAATCAATCCTATCAATTATGGTATTAATGGTACTTCTGCTTATTTAATAGAAAATGTAAGTTTCGGAATTACTTTGTTTGAGTTTCTTAAAGCAGAGAAGAGTTTAGATGATATTAATTCATTTTTTAGCTATTTGTTTTTAGAAAGCTATTGTTTAAAAGTGTTTTATAAGAACAATATAACAAATACTGACAAGTATTATAAAATAAATGAAAAATTTAATTCTGATATTAAAAAGAGCCAGATAAAACTAACTTTTAAAGAATTGAAACCTCTTATTACTACTATTAGCAAAAATGAATTTATAGATTCGGAAATTGAAAATAGTTTGTTAGATTATATTGCAGATAATAAATACAAGAATATAAGGCCTGAAAATATAAGTATAGAGAACAATGTTATTATATGTCATGGTGATTTGCACTCTAAAAATATTATGTTGCGAAATGATGATTTAAAAGCTCCTACATTAATTGATACAGGAGGAATGAAAGAAGATTATTGGTGTATGGATGTTTGTAGACTTATTACTAATTTATTTATTGAAGGTCTTAATCATAACAAATCAAAATATTATGATATACACGATTTAGATAACCAACTAAGTCTTGCTGAAGGAATTATTGATTTAAAACCATTAGGATTGGATGATGTAAATAATGGGTTTATACATGGGATTAATTGGTTAATTAATAATGTAGAAAATGTTTATGAAGGAATGTTTGTGAAATGGGAGTTTCAATTAGGTTTACTAAAAGAGTTTTTACAAATTTCATATAGGAAAAATTCAGTTCCACCCAATAAAAGGACCTTAGCATTATTGTCAGCCTATATTTGTTTGAAAAAAGCAAATAGCAATATTCTAAACGAATCATAAAATAAAAAGTGGTTGAACACTTTTCATTGTTTAATTATGAAACTCTTGAGTATAGAAGTAAATTATTGTATGAGGTGGTAAGAAAATTTGGATGACCAAAAAAGATATTTAGTATTATTCAATCTCATTTCTAAATAAGAAGATGAATAAGAGTTTTAGTCTTTAAATTAGAATCTGTTTTAATAACGTATAAAATCTTTTTCTTGAATAATCATAATTATTTGCAAGTTGCGCTGTATAAAAATAAAATTCCAAAATCTATTTATGAAGTAGAGACAGGTATTGCATGTAATTGTAATTGTCCAATTTGTGGCAATTCATTAGAGGCTAAAAATGCGGGAAAAGAATGGGATAAGCCATTAGCTCCAGGTCAAAAAACTGCACATTTTGCACATAGTGATGGTTCAAACTGTAATGGAGCTAGTGAATCCATCCTTCATCTAATGGCTAAAGAGGTTCTAAAAAAAACTTTGAGTTTAAAACTACCAGTATTACACTATAAAGGTGTTCAATTAAAAGCCAAAGCAATATTTAATTTTGATAAATGTTTACTTGAGAAAAGAGTAAATATCGACAATACATTTATTCAGCCTGATGCCATATTAAAAAAAGGCAAAATTGAACTATTCATAGAGTTTTATAAAACTCATTTAGTTGATGTGAATAAAGTAGGGAAAATAAAGAAATTAAATAAAAGCACTATTGAAATCGATTTAAATGAAATTCCTATTTTAAAAAATGGGATTGTCAATAAAGAAGAAATTAGAAATAATTTAGTAAATAAGGATACAAATAGATGGTGGCTTCATAATAGGCAACAAGAAAAATTATACCAAAAACATCTAGAATTACAAACTCAAAAACAAGATACTATTAATGAAGATAATTTAATTGATGATACCGATATTTTTGATGATATTGGTAATTTTAATAGTCGCTACCTTAATAACAGACCAATTCATAACAAAGAAAATCTCGAAATTTGGAAAAAGAGATTAAAACAGCAAGGTTTTAAATACAAAAATATATATAAATATCCTGCCTATGATTATGATTTTAATGGAAGAAAATCTTTCTCTCACATTTGGGAGAATCTATATTGCCCTAAGCTAAAATCTAATTGTTCTCGTAAAACTATTGAATTGTCAGACTGTAGAGTATGTGAACACCATAAAAGTATGATGAAAAATAATGAAGGAGAATGGGGTGTAGCTTGTGGGTATTAATGTTAAAATTTAGCTAAAAATATTTGAAAATAATTGGGAAACCTTTAAAGATGAAAATTGGCTTTGATTTATTAATTTAAACTCTAAATTTAGCTTGTTCGATTGCTCATAATGGTTAATATAATTAAATAGTTTGGATCATTTATAATGTTAAAATAAAATATTCTCTTTATATTTGTTCACGTTTTAACTATGTTCACAAATAATGAACAAGAAAATAATGTGAACAAGTAATGATTTTCAAATGAAAGAAAAAGATATTTTAAATAACGCTTTACATAATTTAGAAAAAGTAATTCCAATAAATTGGGATTGGAAGACTATTGATAATAATAAAGATATTGGTGTAGATGGAGAACTAGATATTTTGATAAATAATCTTAGAGTTCTATTTATGGTAGAAGTGAAGAAGGATGTGAATAATCACCAATTATTTAATATTATTGATTATAAAAGAAGAGTTAATAATTTTTTACTCATAGCCGAAAAGTTATATCCAAGAGTTAAAAAAGAACTTCGAGATAATGGAGTAAATTATATAGAAGGGAACGGTAACGTGTATATAAATAAGAATGACCTATTTCTTTATATTGATACAAATAAAACAATAAAAACCCCAAAAGGAAAAGGAAATAGGGCATTTACAAAAACAGGCTTAAAAGTAATATTTCATTTCTTACTAGAACCGCAATTAATTAACCAAACACAGAGAGAAATTGCAGAAATTACTAATGTGGCTTTAGGTAATATTCCTCAAATAATAAATGGATTACTAGATGCTAATCTAATTCTAAAGTTAAATAAGAATGAATATGTATTTAATAATTATGAAGAATTATTAAATAAGTGGATTATGGAATTCGAGCAAACTTTAAAACCTACAATTTTTAAACAACGATTTAGATTTCAAAATAAGAATCAAGATTGGAGAGAGCTACAATTCAATAATGATAAAACGGTATGGGGAGGAGAACCTGCAGGTGACCTAATAACAAATTATTTACGCCCAGAAAAATTTACGATTTACACAAAAGAAACTACAAAAGATCTAATGCTAGATTATAGATTAATTCCAGATGATAAAGGAGATATTAGGGTGTATGAAATGTTTTGGAATGATAAAATGAATATTAATACAGCACCAAAGCAATTAGTATATGCAGATTTAATGATTACAGAGGATAAAAGATGTAAAGAAACCGCAAAAATAATTTTTGATGAGTATATCCAACCAAACTTATAAAGAACTTTCTATTCCATACTTCAAAGAAGCCTTTGATTGTATTGATGAAGTAATGATAAAGCTGAAAGTGCCTTATTATTTAATTGGAGCAAGTGCTATATCTCTTGTGCTATTAAAGAAAGGAATTAAGCCGAGTAGAGGAACAAAAGATATAGACTTTGCAATAATGATTTCTTCAATACAAGAATTTGAAATAATAGCTAAAGAATTGATGAAATATGGTTTTAATAATGTAAAGGACTCACCTTGGAGATTTTATAATGGTAAATTTAATATTGTAATAGACCTTTTACCTTTTGGAGAAATTGAGGAGGAGTTTACAGTTAATTTTAATGAAAGATATACTGATTTACACGTTTTAGGCTTTTCTGAAGTGTTGCAAGATTCTGAAAGAGTTGATATAGAACAAAAATCTGTTCAAATTCCTTCATTAGAAGGAATGATTGTTTTAAAATTAATAGCCTGGAGTGATAGACCAGAAGTACGAAATAATGATTTATATGATATTTTAAAAATTATAGAACATTTTTTCGACTTAAATTTTGATGAAATAGTAGAACATCATAATGATACTTTTCCCGAAGAAGGAGATTTAGATCAGTTTAAAATAGCGGCAAGAGTATTAGGTAGAAAAGCTAGTAAATTTTTAAATGTTTCTGAGGCAATAAGCAAAAGAATATTAGAAACAATAAATGAAAATGTTGCTGATTTCGAAAATTCTGTAATTGCTAGGCAATGGGTTAAAGATAAGGATTGGGATTTAGAATATGCGGTTGAAATATTGGAAGAGTTTAAAAAAGGTTTAATTGAAAATCTCAAAATATAAATGAAAGAAGCAGGAGAAGTATCTGCAATAATAGGATATAATAAGCAATATGAAATTTGTGCTGTAGAATTGTATCAAGCACTCCTAGATGAACAACTCGAAAAAGTTGAATTTGCCTCCAATAAATATGTAAAGTTAGATGACGTTCTTTTAATTAATAAAGATCGTGTTATTGCTTATCAGGTTAAAGATATTGGAACTAATTTTAGTTATAGTAACTTTATAAAATCAGACACTATTAGTCTGTTTGAAGGCTGTTTTAAAGATTGGAAGTCATTAAAGAGTGAATATCCAAATAAGGAAATTATGGCTTGTTATGTGTCTAACCAAAAGCCTTCTTCTCATGATGCTATTAAATCATTTTCAGAAGAGAATTCACCTTCTTTTAAACAGTTTAAGCAAGAGTTTTGGGAAAAACTAAACTCAAAAGAATTAGATGTGAATTCTATTTCCACAGGATGGAAATCAACTTTTAATGAATTAAAGAAAATATCAAAATCAACTGATGAAGAATTAATTGACTTTATTCAATCATTCACATTTATACTTGAGGATGAATATATAAAAGTGCAAAAAACTTTTGAAGGTAGTAATCATCAAAGAATTTCAGATATAGATAAAATTTCTAAACAGATTTTCTCAATTATAGGAAGAAGAGGTAGAGTAACTCTAGATAGGTTTCAAGTGTTAAAAGAATTTGACTTGTTGTCACGTTATGAAACTCATTTTAAGCATTCTTTTTTTGTTGATGAAGCACATTATCAGCCTATTGATGAAACGATTAGTGAGATTGATAAATTGATAAGCAATGTTAGTTCTGGTTATATTGCTTTAATTGGTAATGCAGGCTCAGGAAAATCAACCTTATTAACTAAATGGATTAAGGATAGAAAAGAAAATGTCTTAAGGTATTATGCTTATGTTAATAAAGAGATAAATAATGAATATGGCTACAGAGGCGAAGCAGAAATATTTTTAAAAGATTTACTTATTCAGGTACGTGAAAACCAATTGTCCCAACAAGAAAATTTACCATCAAATAATATACAAGAGTTGCAGAAGCATCTTTTTTCTGAGTTAAAAAAGTTGGAGTACAAAGAAGAAAAGACTTTTATCATTGTAGATGGTTTAGACCATATAGAGAGGGAGCAGAATGTTAATCGAAGTCTAATAGATATTTTGCCTAATCCAAATCAAATACCTAATAACATATATTTCATATTAGGTACGAGAACAACTGAAAATTTAGAAGGCTTACCGGACAGAATTAAAATTAATATACAAGATGAAAATAGAATCATAAGTATTCACCCTTTCTCATTTACTCAAACAAAATCATTAATTGAGTCTCATAGTATTAAACTAGATAATGAACAAGTTCAAAATCTACATAAAAATACTTTAGGGCATCCATTATTTTTAAGGTACACAATTGAAGAATTAAAGAGTGCGGATAAATCTAAATATAATTATATAATTTCTCAAAAAGATTTTAAGGGAGATATCTATGATGAGTATAGAATATTTTGGAATAAGAATAAAAACGCAGAAAATTTCATCGATATATTAGGGATCATATCAAGATTCAGGTATTCATATATTGACCTTTACTTATTAGAGAATTTTATAACTAACAGATCTGATTGGGATAAAGTGCAGAAAGTCTCTGAACATTATTTTTTTAAAAAGAAAAATGTTTGGCAATATTTTCATAATAGTTTTAAAGAGTTTTTAAAAGAAGAAACAGCTAGAAATTTTATAACTAATGAGTATGATAAAAAGAGAAACATTAATTATCATAGAACAATATATGAGTCTATAAAAGATATTAGTAATGAATATAAATTTAATACCTTATACCATCTCTTTGAAGCTGAAGATTATCAAAATATTATAGAAACAGCTAGTCAAACTTATTTTAGAGAGCAATGGTATAGTTTTAGGAATTACAGATATATTTTTGAAGATATTAAGTTATCTGCTAAGGCATCCTATTTGGCAAAGAATCCCATATGTTTATTCAAGTGTTTTCTTGCAAATATTGAAATAAATCAAAGAATAAACATATTTACGCCAAATAGTTACACAGAAACCTTTTTTAGGTTGAATAAAATTGATATTGCTAATTCATTTATTTTTAACGCTACTGAGGTTTTTGTTTCTAAGGGAGAAGTTTTGAGCTATGCTTTGGATTTATATAAATCTGGACATATTGATTTAGCATTAGAACTTCTTAAAAAGGGAGAACCAGATTTTCAATTAAATATCTCCAAAGAAGTATCTCCAAATCATTATGACCGAAATGAAATGACAGAAATTGATGAGGTTTCTTTAATTGTTGAATGGGTCAAACTTTCTAGTTTATTTTATCCGCTGGAGGGTATTTTTAAAAGGATTAATAGCCTGAACATAAGGTATGATGAAAGAAGTCATTATAAGAAGAATGACAGGAGCCTGATTATAGAATCAATAGAAGAGCTTACGGATTTGTATATAGAATTAAAAGATTGGCATAGATTAAAAAAATTAGCTGTTTTTGTAGAAAAAACACCTATAAACAATCAATTCTTCTTTTACTTTGACATAATTTGGCAACTTGGGAATGGCGATAAATTTTATTCGGAATGTTTAAATAAACTCAATAATTGGGGGAGTTCTGAGATAAATCCCATAAATAAAAGACTTGCTTTAATTCAAGTCTTTCACTTAAATGATATTCAGAAAGGAAAGAGCTATTTTGATTTGTTAGATTCGCCAATTGAAATAAAAAAATCCGAGAATATTGATAGATTCGAGAATGGTTTTTTATTATATATTTTTGAATATTCTAAACTCTTTTATATTACAACTAAAGAGTTTTCTAAAAACCCAAATTTATTTGTCCCAACAGATAAAAAGAATATAATTTCAGCTTATTATTTAGAATTTTCAGAATTAGGAAAATCGTATGCATATATTTTTCATAATAAAAAGGATGCATCAAAAGGATTCCTTTTCAGGTTTAACCAAATAATGAATTATTTCCATTTTGATGTTTTAGATTATGAGTATGAGTACTCAATTCAAAATAATAAATCGACCTTAATAAACCTTATTCTAAAAATTAGCGTAAGAATCTCTAAAGATTTCTTCAATTCTATCCTTGATGCAATAGATAAAGAGTGGAGTGATTATTCCAGATTTTGGAAAGATGGAGATAAACAAGATGTTGTTGAGTTTGTGATTAAAGTAGGTATTAATAATGAATGGTGCATTAAGCATTTGGAATCTTTGGATGAATCTATATTTGAGAATAGTGATATAGATTCGAGAATAGAAAAAGGAGCTAGTCAAATAAAACTATGGAGCTTATTTAATAGAAATGATAAAGCTGAAGATATTCTAAATCAAATTATGACTATATCAGTTGATGTTAGATATGAAAAAGAATATCAACTTGATTACATGATTAATTGGTTGGGTAAAATGGATGGAGATGTAACTCCAGAGTTTACTTCATATTTAAAAAGTTTAGATTCGATAAAGTATAAAACAAGTCATTCATCTGATTACTTAGCAGAACAGATTTTACGTTATTCATTAGATAAAGGTAATGGGTACGAATTATTCAAATATTTGCTATTTGAGAAGTTTGTTAATTTTAATGATAGCTTAGAAATTGTATTAGCGAATCTATTGAATAAATTCCCTGAAAACTGGAAGTTATTTGCTAAAATATTTTCTAGAATAGTACTTAATTATGATGGAAGCCAAGGAAGTAGAAATGATTTTTTAAAAAGTCTTTTGTCTTTAGAATTGAAAGAAAAGGATATTCAACTACTTGCAAATGAAATTAATATAAATTCAATATCTGAGCATAGAAAAGGCTATTCATTTAAAATTCAAGAGTATGCAGAATCTAAAGGATTTAAAAGGGAAAACATTGAAATAGAGTCTAAAGAAGATTCTTCTAGTTCATCAGTATTAAGATTAAAAAAGAATAAACATTTAACTTACAAAGAAGTACTAGAAAAGGTAAACAATTATAAGGATTTCGAGAAATTATTTAATCAAGAAGATGTTTCAAATAGTTATTTCAGTTGGTCAAAAATAATAACTAAAAAAATAGACAAACTAAATGATTTAGAATTAACCAAGATTATAAGTAAAAAGCAAATTAGGACTTCTGGCTTAGTTGAAATAGCTAGTAGTTTGTATGGAAGAAATAGAAGTAGTGATTTAATAATCTCTATATTAAATTCAGCTATTAAGGATTCTTCAAATGCAAACTGGGATAAAGGTTACGATGGAGGTAGTAAAATTGAGGCGTATAATATTTTAGATAAAGTAGAAAGAAAAGAAATTGTTAGTGATAAGGTTTTTAATGACTTAGCTGAGAACATAGAAGTTTCAAGTAATCACTTTTTAGGCTATGTTGATGAAGTGTTTAAGTTGATTGATAAAGACTTTAATTACGAGGAATATTATAAATATGTCAAAGAATATAAAGAACAGATTATTAATATTCATAGAAGAGATGATGAAATCCCAAAATTGATTGGAAGTAGTTCTGACTATGAACTTATTAAAAAAATCATTCTCTTTTTAAGTGAAATTCCAAGTGGATTTGATGATGTGTTATTTGAAATATTAAATGAAGAATTTGATAGAAATAAATTGTTGATAGAGGATATTTTAGAAGAGTTTTTTAATAATGAATTCTATTTTAAATTTACTAAGCTATTATCAATTTTAAGCATAAATAATACAGATTTTGTTTTGTCATATCAGGATAAAGTTATTGGATTATTTAATAGCGAAAGGTATGATATTCATTCGATTTGTCTTAAAATCTTAGAGAGATTAGAAATTGATTATAAATCTCTATTTAATAAAAAAATAAAAAAAATTCCATTTATATATAAAATGGAAATTCCATATCAACCAGAAATAGTTATTTCTGATGAACAGAGAATGACTAGATTGAATAAAACAGGTTTTTTAAGAAGCACTAATGACCCTTTAGAATTTTGTCATTTATATATTGACGATATTAAAGAAATATCTGAATTAAGCGGTTTTGATGTTGTAAATATAGCTCATAGAATAAAAGACTTAGGAGAGAGAAATCATGTTGAACCAGTTTGGTTTAAAGGGCTTTCTGAAAAAGAGATGAGAGATATTTACGAACGTAAGTTTGAACTAAAAATCCCTTATAAAAGGCCACAATATCAAAAAGTTTGGTGTGGCATGATGATGGTTCTTAAAGAACTTTGGGAGTTGAATAAAATAGAAAGAGGGCCTGCTAGTTTTATTTCTAACTCTTTTGATGAAGAAATTCATTTAATAGAACCTATTAAGAAGCCTGATTTTATTAATTCTATTATAAAGGATAAAAATGACTATGCTCCATCAACTGATAAGAAATGGGTTTATGAATTATCAAATGAATATTTAGAGGAAACACTTATTTTTAAAAGAGGTAATGACCTGTATATACTTGCTGAATATTCAATTATTGAAGGGCAAGGTGATGGGGTGAGTAGTGAAATCAGACAATCTTTTGTGGAAGTAATTGAGCAAGAAATTAACTACTACTATATCTTTAATCTATGTACTAAAAAGTATATTAATGAATATGAAAGTATAGATAAAGATGGTATTTGTTTTTATAACTGGATTCACACTACTTCCAAAAAACGTAATTGGCTTGCCATCAACCCAAAATTAGCGAAAGCAATGAATTTAAAATTAAGTAATGAAGGTAATTTTAGATGGTTGGATGAAAATAACAATACTGTAGTAGAGTCATTTTACTGGAAAAGTAATGATGAAAATAACCATAGTAGAAATTTACATTCGGAGAGTGGTCATGGATGGTTTGTCAGTATTACACAAGAAGGGTTAGAAAGGATTAAAAAGTTAGGTACCAATAAACTTTATCATCACAGAAAAATAAATAGGAGACTGGAGTTTACTCAGAGAAGTTATAATACTTATCTAAAAGAAAAAAATGATTTAAGTTCTATAGAAAAAATTGAACTTGTTTAATAATATAATAAAACATATTTAAATTTTACATTTTAAATGGTCAGCCCAATTAAGTTATAAAGAAAACAAACAACACCCAATATAACACCTTAAAAAATAAAACCCTGACAATCAATTGATTACAGGGTTTTTTGCGGAGAATGAGGGATTCGAACCCCCGGAGGTGTGACCCTCAACAGTTTTCAAGACTGCCGCATTCGACCACTCTGCCAATTCTCCTTTAGCGAGGGCAAATATAAAAC
>Ga0209345_10002634_pt1 | contig 19525 bp, 13 predicted proteins | sample Cruoilmetagenom7_FD_187294 | JGI IMG/M metagenome (GOLD analysis project Ga0209345, IMG submission 187294) | Oil polluted marine microbial communities from Coal Oil Point, Santa Barbara, California, USA - Sample 7 (SPAdes) (version 2) | ecosystem: Environmental > Aquatic > Marine > Oil seeps ... | reverse complement strand
AGGAGCGTCTGTATCGTTCGGGTGACCTTGCCAAACTGCTTCCCAGTGGTGAGATGGTCTATATGGGACGGATTGATAACCAGGTGCAGGTTCGCGGTTTCCGTGTTGAGCCGGGAGAGATCGAGGCGACTCTACTTGAACATTCGGGAGTCAGGAGCGCTTTTGTCTTTGCCCGCGAAGACATTCATGAAGACAGACGTCTGGTTGCCTGTGTTGTTTTTAAGAAGAAAAGTGTTTTGACAACAAATGAGTTACGCGACTTCCTCAAAAAGTCTTTGCCAGACTATATGATCCCTGCAGTTTTTGTTGCGCTGGACAATTTCCCACTTACGCCTAACGGGAAAGCGGATTGGAGCGCCTTACATTCATTGACAGATGAAAAGCTATTTAATTCCGCTTCTCAGGAGAAAAAAATACAAGCCTCAAACAAAAGGGATATTTGTGATTGGTATTACGTCCCTGTCTGGAAACAGACTCCAATTCCGCTAATTGGAATCCCGGAGCGGGGTTATCGACTCATATTTCTGGATGACTATTCACACGGGATAGAGCTGATGCGATATCTCGAAGAGATGGGCCAGACCATAGTAAAGGTTAAGCCGGGAAAAGAATACAATAAAATTGATGATTTGTCTTATATGTTACGATTTCATAGCTGCGATGACTGTGAAAAACTTATCACAGATCTTATGGAACTATTCGAGCATATCCCCGGTATAATTCATTTAGGTGGCATTGGAGGAGAAAAAAACAAGAACTTTAAACTCCTTCAGAAAAAAAGTCTTCACAGTTTGATTGCTCTTACTCAGGCGCTGGAAAATAAAGGCTATAATGATAAGGTTCAACTTGATGTAATCACTAATAGTGTTCAGAAAGTTACCGGGGAAGAGAAGGGGTTGAACCCTGGGCAAGCGGCAGTTATGGGAGTCAGTAGGATCATCAGCCAGGAATATTCAAACATCGATTGTCGTACTATCGATCTATCCTTGTCCTCGGAAAAAGTTCTGCGAAGTATGCAAATCAAACAACTTGCATCAGAAATTATTGCCAACAGTCTTGAACAGAATGTTGCCTATCGTGCCCAAAATCGCTGGATTCAAGGGTTTGAATCCTTGAAGATACCCCCTGGAAAAGATCCTCTCCGACCTGAAGGGGTTTATATGATCACAGGTGGACTCGGTCAAGCCGGCCTGGTTATAGCCAAATATCTTGCAGAAAACTACAAGGCGAGGATAGCTCTCGTCAGTCAATCACAATTTCCGGCTCGAGGGGATTGGCAAAAGTGGTTATGTGAACATGCAAAAGAGGATTCTGTTAGTCGTAAGATCCACAAACTTAGGAAGATTGAAGAAACCGGCGGCAGAGTCTTGGTTTTTTCTGCCGATGTTTCGGACGAAAAAGCCATGCGAAAGGTTGTACGTATAACCCGCACAAAATTAGGGGCTATAAATGGCATAATCAATGATGCAGAGATTTCCCCAAAAAGAATTTCTCGTCGTATTTCAGAAACAAACCGGTTTTTTTGTGACAGGCATTTTTCTGAGAAAGTTAGGGGAGTAGCCATACTGGAAAGGATCATGGAGGATGAAGATGTCGATTTTTCTCTCCTTATGTCCTCTCTTTCTTCTGTAGTGGGCGGCATAGGAAAAGGGGTATCTGCGTCGGCTGATTGCTTCTTGGATGCCTGGGCTCATAAGCAAAGCACGATCAACAACAACTCTTTGCGATGGATTAGCGTAAACTGGGATAACTGGCTTCCAGAAAAAATGGATAATTCATGCCTGCAAAATCTATGGGGCATTCATCCGGATGAAGTTGGCGGTGTTCTGAAAGACGTTCTCTCTCTGGAGGGAGTGCCGCAAGTTGCGGTTTCCACCATTGCCTTGCAGAATAGGTTGAATGGGGCGCCAGAATACAGTGCCGTTTCTGAAAAACAAGGACCGGGGATACAAAACCGGCCAAATCTGCTGACCCCCTATGTTCCTCCCTCAACCCTCCTGGAAGAAAAAGTTGCCCAACTATGGGGAGAGCTTCTGGGTTTGAATCAAGTCGGCATTCACGACAATTTTTTTGAATTGGGTGGTCATTCTCTATTAGGAATTCAACTTATTGCCCGTTTACGCGAGACATTCCATCTGGACTTAGTTCACCGGATTATTATGAATGCTCCTACGGTCAGTGAACTTGCCGCCCTGATTAAAGAAGAATTAGTATCTGGTTCAAGGGCTGTTCCCAACTCCATGGATAAATCATACACTCCTCTTGTGGAGTTACAATCGAAGGGTACTGAATCGCCTCTGTTTTTTATCCATCCTATGGATGGCGGGGTGATGTGCTATAAGTATCTTGCTATGGAAATTGGAATTTCACGTCCAGTCTATGGAATCGAAGCCCCTGCAAGGTTAAAGAAATGCCGGCCTTTTGATCGAATCGAAGATATGGCTGCATACTATCTTAAGTTTGTTGAAGAAAATCAACCTGAGGCACCATATTATTTTTGTGGTTGGTCCTATGGTGGTACTGTTGCGTTTGAAATGGCCAGGCAACTTCAGGAAAAGGGTAAGGATACGGCATTTTTATGTATGATGGACGCTCATGCGCCTATAACCCTATCCAGGAAGATTCCCCAAATAAGTATGTTATCCATCGCATCCATCTTCGAAGATATTAACAGCGATATAAAGTTACCGTTATCAGAGGTTCTTGAATTGGATTCTGAAGAACTGCTAAGATATACAACCGAGTTAGTCCGTGAGTCGAAACAGTTCAACTCTGAAGTGAACGGCACTGGTTATGAAAATTTCATTAATTTATATCTGGGACACCTCCGCTCTTTGTTTCGTTATCAACCGAAAAAAATAGCAAAGGAGATAGTGCTTATCAGGGCCCATGATCAATCAACTGACAACTCTTACGTATCCTGGATGAAAAGTTGTATCTTCAGAGAAAGACTTTATCGTCGGTCAAAACTCAAACGTTCTTTGGATATGCCCTTTCGCAAACTAGGTCGTATCTTTAACTCAAACTCGACACCTACAGACTATACTCTTGATTGGGAAAAATTTACAACTCACGGTGTGCAAGTTTGGGAAACAGCAGGCAACCATGAAACTATGATAGACACACCATATGTTAAAGAGACGGCGACGTTAATTAATAATATCCTAGCGAAGAATGAAAGAATAGAGAAAAAATGAAAGATGACAATATTGTTGAAGTAAGATCACTTATTAAACGGTATGGGGATGTTACAGCGGTTAATAGTATTACCTTTGATATCAGGAAAGGGGAGATATTCGGGTTTTTGGGACCTAACGGAGCAGGTAAAACTTCAACTATTTCAACGATTTCATGTCGACGTAAGCCCACAGCAGGAACGGTTGTCGTAAATGGGTTTGATGTCAGAAAAAACGCAAAACAAATTAGAGAATTTGTGGGCATTGTTCCCCAGTGTCTGGCTCTTTATCCATCTATTACCGTTGTTGACAATTTGAGCTTTTTTGGAAGTGTGTACGGGCTTTCCGGCGGAGTATTAAAAAAAAGGATCGATGAAACCCTTGAGATTGTCGGATTGTCTGACAGAGCGAATGTTATAGTCGAATCTCTCTCCGGTGGTATGAAGCGCAGGCTCAATCTTGCATGTGGCTTATTGCATAACCCACAATTGATATTGCTCGATGAACCCACTGTCGGGGTTGATCTTCAATCCAGAAATCGGATATTTGAAAATATTCGACGCCTTAATGAGGAATATGGAATGACAGTTCTTTATACTACACACTATATGGAAGAAGCAGAAAATTTGTGCCAAAGAGTGGCTATAATAGATAAAGGCGAAATAGCAGCTCTAGATAGCCCGAAAAACCTAATCAGTGAAATGGGTGATGGTTTTATAGAGATTTCTGTCAGTAATGCCAGCGAAAAAGACCTGGAAGACTTAAATAACCTTCCCCATGTAAATAAATCCTTTTTGCTGGGTGGCAAATTGAAGGTGCAGGCGGGCAAAACGCACAAGGCCTTACTTGGCGTATTATTCTTTCTTAATGAAAAAGGGATTTCCCTCGAATCATTACAAATAAAAGAGCCAAGCCTTGAAGACGTTTTTCTTAAATTAACCGGGAAAATCTTGAGAGATTCCTGTGTGCAAGAGAACTAAGGATAAATCAATGATGAAATTATGCGCTGTATTTTTAAAAGAATTGAAGATTTTTTTTAAGGATAGAGGGGCGATTGTACAGTTCTTTATTGTACCTATTCTAGTTATTACAATAGCTAATTTTGCCATGGGGAGACTATATGGAGGCGTTGGGCGGATAAATCTTTTGGTTGTCGACAAGGATGAAAGTGAGCTGTCTCGGCGCCTAATAGCTGAGATTAAGGATATGAAGGTTTTGACGGTTGAGGATAATTACGAGAAAGATGGCGTAAAACACCTAATGACCGAAGAATATGCACGCAATCTAATTAATAAACAGAAACGATCTGTGGCTGTTATAATCCCTACAGGGTTTGGGAAAAAGGTTCGCACCGGCCGGAAAGCTGAAATTAAGGCGATCGAGAACCCTCTTGAGGAAATGAGCGTTGCAATTAGTAGGGGCGTTATGGAAGTCATTGTCAATAGATTGTCGGCTAATTCGATAGCTGTGAACCTGGCGGTGGAAGAACTATCTGAGACCAAAATACGTGTCACAAGAGATTATCTGATTGAAAAGGCTATGACAAAATCTCGGGAACTCTGGAAAGATCCTCCTGTTACAATAGAGAATGAGAGTTTAAGCTGTCTGGTTGGAAACAAAATGGATCCGATGAAACAAAATGTGCCGGGCTTTGCGATTATGTTTGCTCTCTTTTCTCTGGCGTGGGGCAGCATGTCTTTGATAACCGAGAGAGAACAAGGCACATTTGAGAGGATCCTATGTGCTCCGATCAGCAAAGCCCAGATTCTAGGGGGAAAACTCATAACCACTTTTGTCATCGCGTGTTTTCAGTTATTAGTCTTTTTTACTTTTGGCCACTTTGTCTTTGGTATGGATCCGGGCAATTCAATTGCAGGACTAGTCCTTATATCAATAGCTGTAGCATTGACGGCAACAAGTATGGGAATATTCATAGCATCTATAGTCAGAACTCCGGCACAGGCAGGAGGTCTAACCTCGCTAATAATAATTGGAATGTCTGCTCTTGGAGGTAGCTGGTGGCCTTCTGAATTTATGCCGGAATATATCCGTGTTTTAGGACATTGTGTAACAATCAACGCTTGGGCGATGGATGGTTATAAAGATCTCTTATGGTATGGACGCAGCATGATTGACATATTGCCGGAAGTAGGGGTACTTGTTGGATTTGCCATTTTTGTCTTTTCCATTGGTGTTTGGAGGTTCAGTTTTGAGTGAGATATCTTCAGCGACAGATTATTCGGTAAGGTGTGTTTCACCCTCGACGAAATGGGTTGCAAATAGAAAGCCGAATGACAGGGCTAAAATTCGTATTTTTTGTTTTCCCTGCGCAGGCGCAGGCGCTTCGTATTTTAGAAACTGGCATGAAAAGTTCTTGCCGGAGATTGATTTTTTGCCCATTCAATTACCCGGACGAGAAAACAGGTTTACTGAACCGCTTTACGAGAATCTGGTTCATTTAGTTTGTGATCTTGCGGAAGGTCTTAGGCCATATATGAATATGCCTTTTGCTTTTTTCGGTCATAGCTTGGGCGCTTTGGTACTCTATGAATTAACCAGAAACCTTCGGATAACGCATAAACCGGCGCCACTACAATTATTTATAGCAGCCTATCGTGCCCCTCACTTGTCGAATTCAAGGCCGATTCTTCATAATATGCCGGATGACGATTTTATAAATGAATTAATACGTTACCATGGAATACCCGAAGAAATATCAGAGAATAAGGAAATGCTGGAGGTCGTAACGCCAATCATCAAGGCTGATTACAAAATACATGAGACATATACCTACAAACCAGAGGAGAGACTCCGGTGTCCTATCATGGTATTCGGCGGCATTGAGGATGAGTTTGTGGATCTTAACGATCTTGAAGGTTGGAGAAAGGAAACATCAGAGGAATGCCAAATCAGGATCCTTTCTGGAGGGCACTATTTTATCAACGATAATTGTGAAATCATAGCAAACGCAACAAAAGAGAATTTATTAAAATCATTGCCCGATGTTTGCGAAAAGCTTGCCGGAGATCCATCTGCACTTGAAATACCCACTGATCACCTGCGCCAAGGAAAAAAGAGGCGCAAAGCTGCGTCCCTGTCTTTTAGACTCTCCCTAAATCTCGCCAACCAACTAAAGAAAGTAAGCCGGGAAAAGAATGTCACACTATTTACAACCCTGCTGACGGGATTCAAGACACTGCTGTTCCGTTACACAAATAATGAAGAGATAGTAATAGGCATACGGGCCTCCGATTGTAAGGGATCTGAATTCGAAGGTATGACAGGGCCTTTGGCTAATACCCTGTTTCTATGTAGCGATTTTTCCGGAAATCCGTCATTCTCGCAGATGTTGGGCCGTGCACGCAAAAAAATCCCGGAAACTCAAAAGCGCCAAGATCTTCCTTGTGGGAAAACCTTAGAAAAATTGGCCGCAGACCGAGGGGGAATTTTTGTTTCCCCTATGAACATACTATTTGCTCTGGAAGAAAAGAACACTTTAAAACAGGAATGCACTATTTTAACCTTTGGCCCAATAGAATTCAAGGATAGTGTGACAAAGTTTGATTTGAAGATTTCAATAACGGAAGGAAGAAACAAACTGCACGGAGCGGTTGAGTATAATACTGATTTATTTGATTCGGCCACCATTGAGCGAATGACGAGACATTTTCAGATACTATTGGAAGGGGCAACAAAAAATCCTGATTTAGGGATCAGTGAGTTGCCTATTTTAAGTAATAATGAACGTCATCAATTACTGGTCGAATGGAATGAAACGCAAAAGGAATACCCTGTTCGTATGTTTCATGAAATGTTCGACCAGCAAGTAGAACTTACGCCTGATGCCACAGCTGTAATCTTCGAAGATAAGAGGCTGTCCTACCGAGAGCTGAATAGGCGAGTCAATCATATGGCTCACCTACTTCAGGGTTTGGGAGTTAGACCTGAGGCGCCGGTTGGGGTTTATGCCATACGCTCACCTAACACTATGGTCGCCCTATTGGCCATCTTCAAGGCCGGCGGCGTTTATGTGCCTCTGGATCCATCCTATCCTTCAGAGCACATCGCCTATATTCTTCAGGAGACCGAGGTTTCCGCCATTATTACTGAAAAAGGATTAGGGAAACAGCTCCCTGCGGGTCAAACCAGGCTGCTGTATCTGGATTCAGAGTCCATACATGAATCCCGGGAGAATCTGTCAAGCCCTGAGTATAAGGCCGAACCAAACAACCTAGCCCTCATCATGTATACTTCAGGGTCGACCGGCCGGCCAAAAGGAGTGGCCATAGAATATCGTCAACTTCTTAATCGTTTTAATTGGTTATGGGAAAATTATCCCTTCAAGGTAGGGGAAGTCACGTGTCAGAGGACCACAGTAAATTTTCTTCCTTCTGTGTGGGAATTGCTGGGAGGGTTATTAAAAGGGATCCCAACAATAATCCTCCCGGATCGCATCGTCAAAGATCCTCCAACTCTTATCAAGACCCTGTCCCAACACAAGGTTACCCGTATCGCAATAGTGCCTTCATTATTGGAGATGATTTTGGATACTGATCAGAATCTTCAAGAAGAGCTGCCCGAACTGAGGCTATGGTTTACAGCCGGAGAACCACTTTCTTTGGAGTTGTACCAGAGATTTCGCGAACTAATACCCCAAGCCATATTACACAACGATTACGGTGCAACTGAAGTGAATGGCGTAATCTGTTTTGATTCTCGCTGGCAGACAGAGAAATTTTTAGTTGTGCCGATCGGACGCCCTATTGCCAATACGCAGGTTTATATTCTGGATAGCCATCTACAGCCGGTTCCCGTGGGAATGCAGGGCGGGCTTTTTATCGGTGGAGCGCCTGTTGCGAGGGGATATCTGAATCGTCCTGACTTGACTGATGAGCGATTCATCCCGGATCCTTTCTCCGCCGAATTTGGAGCGCGCCTTTATAATATGGGCGATATAGCAAGGTATCGACCTGATGGAATGATTGAGGTTATTGGCCGTCGAGATCATCAGGTTAAGATTCTGGGTAAACGTGTTGAACTTGGAGGAATCGAAAAAGTTCTCCTGCAACACCCAGCAGTACGGTCAAGCGCAGTTGTTGCCCGGAATCAAGGCTGCGGAAGAAAACGCCTGATCGCTTATGTGACGCTTGAGCAAGAGGAAAGAAGTATTAAAGATAATTTGCGCAGTTTATTAAAAAGAAAACTTCCCGATTATATGGTGCCTTCAGACTTTATTATCCTGCAGCGTATGCCTCTCACACCAAACGGTAAAGTGGATCGTAAATTTCTGTCCGAGTCAAGCAGGTACGACCAAGGACATGATGGCAGTCAATCTGTCGCCCAAGCAGCACTTGAGCGAATTATGAGCATTGATCCGCGACAAGACGATCATGAACTCCGAAGGCAGATAAAGACCGCTTTGAGCTTACAACTTGGAAAGATATTGGATAAACGGATTTATGAAATAGATGAACATATGAGTTTTGCTGATCAAGGACTTAATTCGGTAGATGCAGTGGCATGGATTAACACCATCAACCGAGAATTCAATCTTCATTTAAGCGTTACTGTCATTTTTGATTATTTCTCAATAGATAAATTATCAAAATATTTGGTGTCCCGGCCGGCGCAGGAAAATTCAAAACCATCTAACTCAATGAACCCATTCTATGGGTCCCATGCTTTAAACAAAAAATCCGAAAAAAAGCAAACATCAAATCACCATCTATTTGATATAGCTGTCATTGGAATTTCAGGCCGGTTTCCTGGAGCGGATAATATCACTCATTTTTGGACAAATCTTAAAAAAGGGGTTGATTCGATTACGGAAGTACCTGCAGCTCGCTGGAGCATCAAAGAGCATTTTGATCCTGACCCTCATAAGCAAAACAAAAGCGTAAGTAAGTGGGCTGGGTGTTTAAATGATGTTGATCGGTTTGAACCTCTGTTTTTCAATGTTTCACCAGAAGAAGCGGAGTTGATGGATCCCCAGCAACGGATATGCTTGGAAGAATGTTGGAAAGCTCTGGAAGATGCGGGATATGCTGTAAACAGTATTGATGCGAGATCGGTAGGCGTCTTTATGGGGGTCCGTTCGAGTGGTTATCTTGAAAAACTAAAAGAAAAGAGGATCGAACTTGATGAGCACGTTTTAACGGGAAATGACCCGGCTATTTTAGCTGGACGAATTTCTCATTATTTGAATTTAACAGGCCCCAGTCTATCCATTGATACGGCCTGTTCATCTTCTTTAGTGGCAACTCATTTAGCTTGCAGGAGCCTTCAATTCGGGGAATGTGAGATGGCCTTGGCAGGAGGTGTCTCTGTGTTGGCTTCTGAAAATATTTTCATTATGTCAAGCAAGGCGGGAATGCTGTCTCCCAGGGGAGAATGCAGCACGTTCGACGATCGAGCTGACGGATTCGTATTGGCTGAAGGGGTTGGGATTGTGGTGTTGAAAGCTTTAGAAAAAGCATTAAAAGATAGAGACAATATTTATGGGGTTATTAAAGGTTCAGGAACAAATCATACCGGACAATCTAACACAATTACCGTCCCTGGCAAGGATTCACAGGAAGCATTGGAATTGGATGTGTATCAAAAATCCGGGATAAATCCTGAAAGTATTGGTTACGTGGAAGCTCATGGGACAGGAACGAAACTCGGGGATCTCATTGAAGTCGAAGCGCTTACGAGCGCCTTCAGAAAGTTTACTGATAAAAAGCAATACTGTGCGATAGGCTCGGTTAAAACAAATATCGGTCATGCCAACGCTGCCGCCGGTATTATCGGTTTAATTAAAACCTTACTTTGCTTAGGAGGTAAGGTACTTGTGCCATCCCTTAATTTTACTAAAAACAATGAGTATATCGAATTTAAAGAGAGCCCTTTTTACGTGAATACGAAGCTTCAGGAATGGAAGTCCTGGGGACCTTATCCGAGAAGAGCTGCAATCAATGCATTCGGCTATAATGGCACAAATTCGCACATCGTAATCGAGGAAGCGCCGATCCGCATATCAAGGCCTTCATCTGGTTCCATGCTCTATTACTTTATTCCATTCTCTGCGAAGACTAAAGCCGCACTCTATCGTAGGGTTGTCGAGTTCGCAGATTGGTTAAAAGGAAAAGGGGGGAAATATGCTTTAGGAGATATTGCGTATACCCTTCATATGAGGAGAACTCACTTCAGAGTGCGTACGGCTTTTGTGGTAGAAAACAGACAAGATCTAATAGAAAAAATCGAAGTTTTTCTGAAGACTGGCCATGCGACGCTTGAATCATCATACCATTATGACCAAGGTTCGTCAGGAGTCAAGGCCTGGCTGGCTGCTCTATCGTGGAAAGACAATTGTCTGAAAGATAAAGAGTATGAAGAGAAACTACAGGCTCTGGCAGATTTGTATGTCCAGAACTATGACATGGATTGTGAGGGGTTATATAATGGACAGGATGTGCAGTGCATATTTATGCCTACCTACCCGTTTGCCGGAGGACAGTTCTGGATACCAGAAGTTAACAGAAAGAATCATCTGCCCGCCGGCAAGCAGGAGCGTGTAAAATCAGTTCGTCCCTATATGGAGCCTCGCTCCAAGGTAGAGAATAAAATTGCGGAAGTATGGAAGGAGGTGCTGAAGGTCGAAAGGGCGGGCATACATGACAGCTTCATGGATCTGGGCGGGAATTCACTTCTAATGTTGCAGGCACATAAAAAACTTCAGGCAGTCTTTGAGAGTGACATTGCAATAGTTGATATGTTTTTTAAATATTCCACGATCAGTGCACTGTCCAAGTATTTCACTCAGCAAATAAATGAAGAGTTTTCGTATAAAGAAAATCAGGTAAGGGTTGAGATGAGAAAGCGCACAATCGAAGCACAACGAGAGATCAGACTGAGGAATCGGAGAAGAAAAAGGAGAACTTAAGAATCATGTCGATTATTGAAATGAAAGCCATTACAAAGGATTACCATTTTGGAGAGACGGTGGTACCTGCTCTCCGAGGGGTAGATCTGAGCATCGACAAGGGAGAATTTATCGCTATATGGGGGCCTTCCGGCTCAGGCAAGACTACCTTGCTGAACCTTATTGGCGCGATTGATGAACCATCATCAGGACAACTCTTCTTTGAAGGTCAGGAAGTAGTCAAACTATCTGATAATAAGCAAACTGAACTCAGAAGCAGACACATCGGTTTTGTCTTTCAAGGGTTCAATCTGATCCCTGTTCTTTCTGCCCTGGAAAATGTCATGCTGCCTCTTCAAATCAACGGCACATTGCATTTCAAGGCAAAAGAAAAGGCACTGGCTCGCATAAAAGAAGTCGGCTTATCAAATATTGCGAATCATATACCGGCCAAGATGTCTGGAGGTCAACAGCAAAGGGTTGCCATTGCCAGGGCATTGGTTACAGATCCATCTTTAGTTATTGCTGATGAACCAACAGCCAATCTGGACACTGAAACCTCCCATAAGATCATCAGACTTATGCGCGCTCTCAATGAAAAGGAAAAGATCACCTTTGTCTTTTCTACGCATGACCATCGCCTTCTAAAACAAGTAAAGCGTCTGGTACAGCTAGAGGATGGAATGGTTAAAGAAGATGGAGGAAAAAGATGATACAATGGATGAGAATAGCGCTTCGAAACATATTGAAAAATAGACGTAGATCCATAGTGACCCTCATATCCATTTCACTCGGCTTTGCAGCAGTTAGCCTCTTTCAAGGATATACTGACAATGTCTATGAAGGATTGAGAATTTCAGCGATCAGGGGTGAAGGCTTGGGCCATCTTATCATTTACAAAAAAGGGTGGCTGGAAAAGGGAAAGACAAAACCCGATCAATATATGTTTTCCCAAGAAGAGATCGAAAAGGCAATCGAGTTGACTCAAAAAGACGATCATGTCATTCTATCCACGCCTCAAATACACGTCTCCGGACTTGTCTCCAATGGACGTACCTCAACCATATTTTTGGCAAAAGGCGTCGTAGCGCATGATGATAAAGTAATCAAAGGTGACATGGCCGAGTTTTGGCCGGTAAAAGGTAATGTCCTAAACCAGAAACATCATTATGGGGTAGAGATGGCAGAGGGGCTGGCCAAATATCTCGGAATGAAACCTGGAAGTGATGGCGTGGTCATGGCCACAACGCTTGACGGCCAAATGAATGCCCTGGATATTCAAGTAGAGGGAGTCTATGACACCGGCGCTGAAGCCACGAACGACAAATACATGCGTTTTCTTCTTCCCTTTGCACAGTCTTTATATGACACAGAAAAGGCAGATCAGTTGGTGGTCTTGTTAGATGATTGGAAAGAGACGCAACAGATTCGCACCCGTCTTCTAAGCATGTTATCAGCGGCCGGCTTGAATTGCGAAATCAAAACCTGGAATGAGCTTTCTCTCTTTTATCGTCAGGTGAAAAACCTATTTGATATGATCTTCTTGTTCATATACATCATCGTCTTGATTATTGTAGTTATGAGCGTGGCTAATACTATGGGAACAGCTATTCTAGAGAGAACGAGGGAGATTGGTACCCTAAGGGCATTAGGGATGAAGCGAAGGAGCGTGAACCTTCTTTTTTCTTTAGAGGGTGCGATGCTTGGTTTCCTGGGGAGCATTTTGGGAATAATCTTGAATACAGCCGCATGGTCAATCATTCGAGCGATAAAACCCACGTATATACCACCAGGAGTCTCAACGCCCGTCACTTTGATCGTCAATCTGGTACCCCATTTTATGTTCAGTCTGATGGTTTCCCTGATATTTCTTTCACTGCTGGCTGCCATTCTGCCGGCCAGACTAGCAGCCAGACAGAATGTGGTGGAGGCCTTGGGTCACGTATGAGAACAACAATAAACGAGATACATCCGGAGGAGGATATAGATGAAAAGATTTTCTAAAACTATTTTTGTGGTTTTGCTGGCCGGGATGCTGTTTCACCCGAAGGCTCTGCCGGCAGAGATGACACACAAAGAAATTATTTCCAAAGCAGACGAGGCCAGAGGAAGTTTAGGGGGTGTTGAGTGGAAGATTAAAATGGAATCGGTTGAAGAGGGTCGCAAGCAGACCAAAACACTTAAGGTACAGTCCCGCGATTTCAAAAGCCTCGCAGAATTTGTTTCACCTCCTAAAGTCAAGGGTCGCAAATTATTGATGATTGATCGGAATATGTGGTTCTTATCGCCGGGTTTAAGCAAACCCGTCCCCATCTCTCCCCGTCAGAGGCTGATGGGTGGGGCTTCCAATGGAGATATCGCTTCAACCAACTATGCTGGAGACTATGATGCAACATTTATATCGGAGGAAAGCGTAAACGGAGAACAATGCTACCTTTTTGACCTCATCGCAACCAGCAGAAAGACGAACTATGATCGAATTCGATACTGGATATCCAAGGAGCGACTTGTTGGCGTTAAATCGGATTTTTTTACGGTATCCGGAAAGGTATTCAAATCAGCGACCATGGAATATGAAAACAGTGTCATGATACAAGGCAAATCTTGCCTTTTTATATCTAAAATGACCATTACAAACGCCGTTGTAAAAGGAGAGATTACTACTATGAGATACCGCACGGTCAAACTTAAAGAGATTCCAGATTCAACTTTCAACCTGAATCTCTTGGTTAGATAAAGGAGAATACCTTTGGAAGGCCGTGCCTCGATGATTGGATTCGTTGTTGTTGCCTTCTTGTTGCTATGGACGGCCTTTTCAAAAGCCACAGAAATAAGTGGAATTGGCGATGGAGATGAGAAAACGAATTCATCAGCACTGATGGAGTTGGCAGAAAACTTTGAATACAGCCTGAGGCTACTGACTTCCGGCACTTATCAGAAATCAGCGGACTCTTCCCAGAACCCCGATAACGACTTACTTCAGATTCCCAGTTATCTGGCCGAGTTAGGACTTAGGCTAGATGCCCGTGTAAACCTGAACAGATTGGAGCTAAGCTTAAAACCCAGAGCAGACCTTGAATGTGCGGCATGGGAGGATGGGATTCGAGAGGATGAGACTGTCTGGACTGATGATTGGTTCATCAATGAATGGCTGGCGAGGATACGCGTAACCGAAAATCTGTTTATTTCTTACGGCCGAGAGAATCTGCAATGGGGTCCTTCTTTTCTTTTTTCACCTTCTAACCCTTTCTTTCGAGATAACGGACGGAGCAATCCCAAACGAGAAGTCCCGGGAATGGATTTTGCCCGTCTAGTTTGGCTTCCGGGAATGTCATGGACGCTCTCTTTCATCGCCAATCTGGATAAGGGACATCAGGAATTTCCATTCTTTGAGTTTGAAAAGACCTATGCTGCAAAACTTGATTATTTAGGGGTAGGAGGATATGCTGGTTTGATTTTGTCACATAAGGAAAGTGACAGAAACAGGTTGGGGGCCTTTGGAGGATGCACAGCTTCAGATGCCCTTTTATTATACGGGGAAGGGCGTGTTGAAAAGGGTACTGATGCCCTTTATCCAAAAGCTGCTGATAACCCGTTTGGGGCAGTTATGGATGCTGTCCATGATGACGAGTCGTCATTGAGGGGTACTGTACTGGTGGGAGGATCTTACACCCTTGAAATTGGCCCTACCCTTTCAGTTGAATATGTATATAACAGCCCTGGATATAGTGATGGTCAGGCGGATGCATACTACAGGTTGAGGAAGGAATCCTCAAATGCCTTTGCGCTTACAGGTTGGGTAGGAGAGTTGTCCGGATTAACACTTAAACAGACGGCAGATACACGGCTGACATTTCTGAGACGAAACTACATTATGCTTCAATACAGTCACAATGATATTTGGGATACACTGAACCTTATGTTTCGTTGGACACAAAACATAGACGATGGCTCCGGGCAATTCATATCCCTTGTGGACTATTTCCTGGGAGATCACATCGAGCTATTCTTCATCGGAACTGTCAATGCCGGGGGTGGGGACACAGAGTTCGTGACCCTTTTAGACCATCAGTTGATGATAGGATTGGAGTATACGTTTTAAACAGCGGGCAGCATTTCTTAGATATGGATTTCCATATATCAAATTTTTGCCGTACTCTGAGATTTTACCCCAAGAAGCATGTAACACAAAGTTCAATTAATTCAATATTATTTTTCAGCCCCCCCAACGTCCCCTTACCAAATAAATGATTTGCAAATTATGAACTATTTGGATAAAATATTACGTGATTCAATCACGATGCCTTTAAAAGAACATAGGGATATTAATTTAATCTAATTTGTTTGAGGATATGAAAATGGCAATCGTTAAAGTAGAAACAGAGTTATCTACAGATAAATTATTGAAAGCCGTTGGTCAATTGAACAAGTCCGAGCTAGAACAATTTGTTTCTCAGGTCATCAAACTCCGGGCACAACGCATTGGTCACAGCTTGTCACAAGCCGAAGCCCAACTTATAGTGAATATTAATCAAGGATTGCCACCAGAAGCTCAGAAACGATATGATGAACTAATTGATAAACGGCGGGAGGAGTCCTTAGGTTCAGACGAATATTGCGAATTATTGCGCATAACAGACCAAATCGAAAACCTGGAAGCTCAACGTATGGAATATCTATCAGAATTGGCACGTTTTCGAAGAGTTTCTCTTACCGAATTGATGGAAAATATGGGGATACACCCGCACGCTTATGCCTGAACAATACATTACCTCCCAACAAAAACATGACGTGGTGGAACGAGCTAAAGGCTGTCGTGAATATTGCCGGAGCCAAGTTCGTTTCGCTATGCAGCCATTTTCAGTTGAACACATCGTGCCTCGCTCTCGCGGCGGTAAAACAGAGTTTAAAAATCTGGCTTTAGCTTGTCAGGGTTGTAACAACCATAAGTACACAAAAACAAAAGGCTATGATCCTGTGATGAGAGATATTTCTCCCTTGTATCATCCAAGGTTACAGCGGTGGCGTGACCATTTTGCATGGAATGAAGATCTCACCCTAATCATAGGATTGACACCAATCGGACGTGCTACCGTGGCAGCACTATGCCTGAATAGAGAAGGGTTGATCAACTTGCGACGAGTACTCTATATAATGGGAATGCATCCACCAGAAGAAACATAGCGCTCCGTATATTAAGATCATTATCTCAGATTTGGAAAAAGAGTTATAGATTTCCATATATTAAATTTCACTGCGTTATCGGTCGGAACCCTCTACGACGTACTACAATGTACGACTTACTCGGTTTCCTCCCTCTGGCCTTGTGAAATTTAATATCTGAAAATCTATAGGAAAGGAAAGGGGGCGTTGTTCATTAAAATGTCAGTTTACACTTTTCAACGATGCGGACGCTAATAGACAAATTTGGGGCTGATTAAAATTGCCCATCACAATGCTTTTTTGGTTTCAGGTGTCAGGAAAGCGGAACGCAAGGCCTGAACACTGAAACCTGGAGTGACAAAAATTAATTGTAAACTACTGTTTTGTATATATAAGGATCCCAAACAATGAACCAAAATTTTTTAAAGGCTGTATTCTGGGATTATCCCCAGTTCCAGGATTACAATTCCATACGATCCGCATTACAAAACACCCGGGAAAAGAACGATATTCAAACATTTCGCTGGATACTGGGACGCTTTCTCGAAAGAGGGAGGATAAAAGATGTAGCGATGATTTTCAGGATTACTGAAGTAAGAGATAACCTGGATGCACTCAGACTTTCTGATTACGCTTATAGGAAATGGCAGCGATTATTGGATGTTTATGGGTAACAGTTCAGCCACTAAGGCTCAAAGGAAGGATATAAATTACGAGATTTGACAATGAATTTCAAGAGGTTAAATTGCGCTTCTCTAAAAAACCACAACTTCTAGACTTATGCGAGATTAAAAACGGTATCAAGAAAATTATATTATAATTTTGATGGATTCGTAAAAAGTCGTCATTCCGGTGAAAACCGGAGTCCAAATGGTCAGCAACTACTTGAAAACACTGGATTCAGGCTTTCGCAGGAATGACGGGAAATGGTATTTTTTGACTTTTTACGAGACCATCAAATTTAGTGCCATAGTGGCTGAACTATTATGTCTGTGGAAATCCGGGTTAAAGAAAACTCAAACTGTTATGCCTCAAAAACCCAGCAACGTTTATTGCACGAACTTGCCTGGATTAGGTTAATTAACGATCATTTTTTCTTAACCGGAGGCACGGCTTTGTCTGTTTTTTATTTGTACCACCGAACATCCGAAGATTTAGACTTTTTTACTATCAATTATACTAACTTAGCAAATATAAGTGATACGCTGAAGCGAACCTATCATGACAACTTGAGTTTAATACAGTCATCACCTATGTTTTTATCCTGTTTGATCAACGGCGTGAAAGTTGACTTTGTAATTGATCCAATGTCGGTAACAAATGAACCATACGATTACACATTAAAAACCGGAAAAATGTTAAAACTCGATTTGATTGACAATATTTCCTCAAACAAACTCACTGCCATGGTTAGTCGTTTTGAGATCAAAGATATAGTTGACTTCTACTATATTTCGAAAGACTTTTGGAATCATTCAGGAAAAATATTTATGGAGTGCTATGAAAGAGCCCGCAAAAAAGAAGCGTTATTAGATGATCCTGCTACCGCAGCCTACCAGCTTGAACAAAGCCTGGCCTTTGCAAAGTCAAAAAAAGACACTCTGGCTCCGGTGATGAAGCAACACATAGAATGGGAAAATTTGGAATCAGTTATCACAGATTATATTCAAATGATCTACAAGCTTCAACAGTGGTATGTATAAAAAAGGGACCAGGAACTAGGTGCCAGGGACCAGGTGACACGGGGCACATTCATTTCCCAGCCCCTATCTCCTATCCCTTGGAAGGCAAGGGGGCGTTGTTCATTAAAATCAATATTATTCTTCAGCCCCCTTTTGTTTCAGGGCCATCGCAACCACTGACGTCCCTACTTCTACATTTCGTGCTATCTCCGCCATGGCCCCCCCCATTTCTCTGCCTAAATAATATGCAATTTACATTCTCACTTCTACATATGTCAACTGCTTTTTTTGAACAACGCCCTTACCAACTCGGCGGATGGCATGCTCACACTCATACACAGCCTTGTGAGAAGCTGTGAGAATGTGAGAAAGGTGTGAGAAACAATTGAGATGTGAATGAATATATTGGATAAGCTTCACCAGCCTGAAAACAGGAAACTGGAATTCAAGAGGGAATTCCCCGCCAAATCAAATTTGTTAAAGACCATTGTGGCTTTTGCCAATGGGGCGGGCGGGGAACTCATTCTCGGTATTTCGGATGACGACAGAAAAATTATTGGAATCGACGAACCTCTTTTGTTGGAGGAAAGGATATCAAACTTAATTTATGATGCTATCCGTCCATCTGTTTCACCATATATTTCAATCTTGAATGTGCAGGGGAAGGCGATATTGATCGTTCAGATACTTGCCGGCAGCAATAAACCATATTGCATAAAATCGTCAGGGATTGAAAAAGGGGTATATGTTCGGATCGGTTCCACAAATCGATGTGCAACTCCTGATATGATTGCTGAATTAAGGCGGCAGTCTCGTGGAATTACTTTTGAAACGGAAATGGATATAACAAAGAATGTAACTGATCTCGATGAACAAAGCCTGGCTTTATTTTTTGAATCAATTGGAGAACATGCTTACATAAACGACACATTGTCAAAATGGAGGATTTTACAGAAAAACAATGGGGATTATTTTCCCACGGTTGCCGGACTTGTATTGTTTGGGAAAAGCGAATTGCTTGATTATGATTTTGCCGGAATAAGACTTACAAGATTTCAGGGGACTACGCTTACCAATATATCGGAAACAAAAGAATATTCCATTCCGATTATTTCTAAAATCGACGAGTTATGCCGGCATGTAGTCAACTTTCTTCAAAAAGAATCCTATCTGGAAGGGACGCGCAGGCTGGAAAGAACAATCATTCCGTTTTACGCTGTTCGGGAAGTGATCGTTAATGCTATTGTACATCGGGATTACAGCATACGCGGTTCATCCATAAAAATAAATGTCTTTGATGATCGACTTGAAGTCATCAGCCCAGGCATATTATTTGGGAATCTTGATATTTCCGACATCGGCACTGGTCTTTCTGAATGCAGAAACCGCTCAATCGCGCGAACATTCCGCAAGTTAAACCTGATGGAAGAATTGGGCACAGGTATAGCGCGGATATATGACTTATACGAAAAAAAACAGTTAAAGAAACCGGTGTTTTTGGAACATGGTCAATTTTTTAAGGCGATCCTCCCACAGGAAAGGGAATATCAAGACAATGTGGATAGAATTTATGACATCATCAAAAGATCAGCCGGGATCAG
>Ga0209345_10002633_pt1 | contig 19525 bp, 15 predicted proteins | sample Cruoilmetagenom7_FD_187294 | JGI IMG/M metagenome (GOLD analysis project Ga0209345, IMG submission 187294) | Oil polluted marine microbial communities from Coal Oil Point, Santa Barbara, California, USA - Sample 7 (SPAdes) (version 2) | ecosystem: Environmental > Aquatic > Marine > Oil seeps ... | reverse complement strand
TTCTTGTTTCCAATGCTAGCGGCCAGTGTTTGATAAGACATGCTGCTGCCATAGGGTATGGTTTGCAACGCTTGCCAAACCTGTTGTTGAAAATGGCTGCCGAGCATCAATAATGGGAGCTCAAACTGTTTGCGTTGTTGGCGAAAATAGCAGCTTAGTTGCTCAATGGTCGTGTCGATGATGCTCGAGTTTGTTTCAATATAGTTGGCTTTTAACGCATTTTGTAGACGTTTATCGATGCTTTGTCGTGCTCGACGATGCCGCCAGTCACATAAACAAAGTTTGTTTTTAAATGAGCCTATCAATAATTCACCAGCAGGGCTTGGGTAATATTGCACTTGAATTTTATTATTTTCAGTCATTATGTCGAAGGCGAATGTCGTTTAAAGAAAATAATAAGACAGGCTTACTTAAAACAGGGAATAAATAGTTAACTTCACGATACCCTCATCAAGAAATGGCTTTAAAAGTGTACATTGCTTAGGCTTCCAAGCTGCGCGTTACAATTTCCGATACGTCTTTAGATAAGGAGGCATGAGCCTGTATGCGTGTTAATTCAGTTTTAATGAGTTGCTGGCGGCGAGGGTCAAATTTTTTCCAGTGACTTAATGAATTAGCGAGTCGTGCCGCAATTTGTGGGTTTATCGCATCTAATTTTATAATGTTATCGGCAATAAAGGCATACCCAGAACCATCTGCCGCATTAAAGTGCAGAGGGTTAGAAGAAGCGAAAGCGCCAATCAGGCTACGCACGCGGTTAGGGGTTTTAAAGTCAAAGTCTGGGTGCTGGGTTAATTGTTTAACATCATCTAGCGCGGTATTTTTTTCTGAACACGCTTGCAAGCTAAACCACTTGTCGATGACCAAGTCTTCAGCTTTCCATTGTTGATAAAAACGCATTAGAAAAGGGCTGCTTTGATCTGTATCTAAATGGCTTAATTGGCCTAACGCTGCTATTTGGTCAGTCATATTTTTTGCGTTATTAAACTGATCGATGGCTAGATGCTGTAAATCATCCGCGTCCTTTGCCATTAAGAAGTCTAAGCATAAGTTTTTAAAGCTACGCTGGGCGATGTCTTTAGCGCTGATGCCTGCATTAGCGTGATGATTGGTATGGTAATTACTCAGCCATAAATCATTCAGGCTAGCTGAGAGTGCTTTTTTGACAAAGCGGTGTGCTTGGTACAGCGCTTCAATATCAATGTGCTCCATTTGTTCGGCAAGATACGCTTTTGCTGGCAAACTAAGGAGTAGGGATTGATACGCTAAATCAGCCAGTGGGTTTTGTAAAATAGCTCGGTAGGCATCAATGAGTATCTTGGGTAAGACTGGTATCGTTTGGTTTTTTTGGATTGCATGAACAGTGTCAAAAATAAGAGTCGTTAAACAATTTTGCCCAGCTTCCCAGCGGTTAAATGGGTCACTATCATGTTGCAATAAATGAATATTTTGCTCAATTGATAGGCTTTGTTTAAGCTTTATTGGCGCGGAAAATCCTCGCAAGATAGAAGGGATCGGTTCTGCGGCTATATTATTAAAGCTTAGGCTTTGTTCTGTATCGGTTAGTTCAAAGACAGTTGATGTTTGTTCATTATCTAGCAAGATTTCTTGCCCTGACGGGTCAATAAGGCCAATGCAGATGGGGATGTGAAATGCTTCCTTGTTAGCTTGTTTGGGTGTGGCTGGGCAATGCTGTTTGAAATTGAGCGTGTAACTTTGTTCGCTTGCATTGTAAAGCGTACTCACGTTAACAATGGGGGTGCCTGCTTGGCTGTACCAACGTTTGAACTGGGTGAAATTTGCACCATTAGCATCCTCTAACGCGCTAACAAAATCCTCAGTGGTCACCGCTTGGCCATCGTGTCGTTCAAAGTAGAGGTCGCAGCCTTTTCTAAAGCCTGTTTCACCTAATAAGGTATGTAACATGCGAACAACTTCAGCGCCTTTTTCGTAAATAGTTAGCGTATAAAAGTTATTTATTTCTACAAAAGAATCTGGGCGAATAGGGTGTGACAGTGGCCCGGCATCTTCTGCGAATTGATGCGTGCGCAACATGTTGACGTCTTTAATGCGTTTAACGGCATCGGATGTTTGATGAGCGGTAAATTGTTGATCACGGAACACCGTAAAACCTTCTTTAAGGCTCAGTTGGAACCAGTCGCGGCATGTGACGCGGTTACCTGACCAATTATGAAAATACTCATGGCCAATGACCGCTTCGATATTTTCATAGTCAGCATCGGTGGCCGTTTCTGTACTGGCCAGTACAAATTTTGTGTTGAAAACATTTAGTCCTTTGTTTTCCATCGCGCCCATATTGAAATGACTGACGGCGACAATCATGTATAAATCTAAATCGTATTCACGGCCAAAGGCTTCTTCATCCCAACGCATAGCGTTTTTGAGTGATTGCATGGCGTGCTGAGTTTTATTTAAATCATGCTCTTCGACATAAACTTCTAACGTGATATTGCGCCCTGTGCAGGTGGTGAATGAGTCGCTTAAACACGCTAAGTCGCCGGCCACCAAGGCAAATAAATAGCTAGGTTTTGGGAAAGGGTCGTGCCAACTAACACTATGTGTTGAGTCACCCTCAGTTACACCGGTGCGGTTTCCGTTTGAGAGTAAAATTGGGTATTTGTTCTTATCTGCCTCTATTGAGGCGGTAAAAATCGACATCACGTCTGGTCGATCTAGGAACCAGGTGATACGTCTAAAGCCTTCAGCCTCGCATTGCGTACACAACATGGTTTTTGATTCGTATAAACCGCTTAATGCGGTGTTTTTTGCAGGGTTGATTCGGTTGCTTATTTCTAAAATAAACTCAGCGCTTGGCGGGTGAATGCTGAGCATTTCATCAGTTAATGTATATTGCTCAGGCGTTAATGTTTTGCCGTCAATGGCAATAGACACCAGTGTTAGTTCTTCACCCATTAAAACTAAGTCAGGTTGCTCTTTTAGACACTCTGGATTGCGCTGAATATGAAGTCGGCTGCTAACCAGGGTGTTATCAGCCGATAAATCAAAGTGTAACTCAGTGTTAGGAATCAGAAACTCAGGAACAGAGTAGTCTTTTAGGTAGATGGTTTTTTGTTCAGCGTTAGACATGGAAAAGTATTATTCAGATTTAAAAGAGGCATAGGCTAGCAATAGCCAAGCAATAAGAAAACAAACGCCACCGATGGGCGTTATCGCACCGAGCACCTTAATGCCACTTAGGCTCAGCGCGTACAGACTGCCAGAAAAAGTAATGATGCCGGCGAGCATAAACCAAGCAGCCTTTCGCAATAGGCTCGATGGCTTTAGCTGGTAGACAATGCCGATGATGATAAGCCCAATTGCGTGCCACATTTGATAATTGACAGCGGTGTGGTAAATGCCTAATGAGTAGGCCGTCAGACTCTCTTTAAGAGCGTGTGCGCCAAACGCGCCAAACGCAACGGCAAAAAAAGCCAGCGCGGCACCGAGTGTTATAAAAGGTGATTTAATCATAGACTTAGGTTTCTAATAAACGCGGCATTACCTCAACGAGGTTACAGGGGCGGGTCCGGTAATCGAGCTGTGCGTTGATAAGTTTGTCCCAAGCAGTTCTGCAGGCGCCCGATGAGCCGGGCACGCAAAAAATGTAATGGCCATTAGCGACACCTGCAATGGCCCGAGACTGCATGGTTGAGGTGCCTATTTCTTCGTAAGATAGCGCGCGGAATACTTCACCAAAGCCATTTAGTTCTTTATCCAATAAGGGTTGTACGGCTTCAGGTGTACCATCTCGTCCAGTGACGCCTGTGCCGCCGGTCGTAATAATAGCGTTGATCGTGGGGTCGGCAATCCATTCGGATAATTTAGCGCGAATCTGATAAATATCATCAATGATGATGGCTTTTTCCGCGCATTGGTGACCAACAGCGGTGAGCCGCTCAACCAGCGTTCTTCCAGATGTGTCGGTTTCTTCAGTACGTGAATCAGAAACAACCATGATGGCTATATTGAGTGGTACAAATTGACGTGAGTTAGTGGGCATAGATAGGTTACCGGATGATTAAGAAAAAAGCGCTATTATCGCGCTGGACATTAAGCAGTAGCGAGGGATGGTTTTTAGCCGCGCTGATGAATTCCGCAATATTATAAACAGGCGCTCGGTTAGCCCTTGTGATGATATCGCCTTTACGAAAACCATTGAGCCAAGCTGGAGAGTTGCTGACAATGTCGATCACCTTAACACCCTGTTTAACGTTATGTTGCTGATGGTTGTCAGATAGATTTGATAGTTTCATGCCAGTAAGCTGAGGGTGCACGCGAGCACCATCGACAAAGACGGTTTTACGTTTACCAATTTTAAGGCTGATGTGTTGTTGCTTTCCATTTCGTAAAACTTCTAAGGTCGCCTTGTCGCCAACAGTTAATAGCCCTAGGTTATTTCGAAGGCTAGCGCTATTCTTAGTTAACTTACCATTGACACTTAATACAATATCACCAGGACGCAAATGTGCTCTTTCAGCAGGTGAGCCAGTGTCAACCTGGCTGATAATAATGCCATGCTTGATATTCAGGTTAAACGCTTGAGACAGCTCAGGCGTAAGGTCTTGCACCGCAATACCGAGCTGGCCGCGGTTTACTTTGCCAAATTTAACGAGTTGCTGCTTCAAGTTAATAGCCATATTGCTGGGAATCGCAAAGCCAATGCCAACATTGCCGCCACTTGGGGCGATAATAGCAGTGTTAATGCCGATCAGCTCGCCCCTAAGATTAACTAAAGCGCCACCTGAATTGCCAGGGTTGATGGAGGCATCAGTTTGAATGAAATCTTCATACCCTTCAATACCAAGGCCAGAGCGGCCCAATGCGCTAACAATGCCCGATGTGACCGTTTGACCAAGGCCAAAAGGGTTGCCAATCGCAATAACAAAATCACCCACGCGCAGTTGGTCCGAATTAGCAATAGGTAGCTGGGTTAGCTTGTCTGCTTTTATTTGAATAACGGCGACATCAGAATCAGGATCACTGCCAACAACCTTGGCATTAAAGGCGCGACCGTCTCGCAAAGTCACGGTTATTCTGTCGGCTTTGTCAATCACGTGATGGTTAGTGATAACCAACCCTTTGTTAGCGTCAACGATAACGCCAGAGCCTAAGCTTTGGGTAGAGCGTTTTCTCGGCGAGTTAGGTAGTTGGAAAAATCGACGAAAGAAAGGGTCTTGTAATAAAGGGTTTTCATGTTGTTGAGCCATGCTCTTGGTAGCAATGTTAACAACAGCAGGCGTTGTTTTTTCTAGTATAGGTGCCAAGCTTGGTAATGGCTGGCCCTCAACGAAAGCGGGCATTGCTGCATAAGATGCAGAGTGAGCTAGGGTAAGAAGTAAGCTAATTGATAGGAGCGGTTTGAGTAAAGACATAGCTAAGGTGCTGCGGTTTATTGATCTACATCATCTACATCATCGGCGTCAACTTGGCCACTCATGCGACGACGAAGATGTGACCAAGACATGCCGATCGCCATAATGAAGCACAAAATAGTTTGAATAATGTAAGTAACGGCTTGGATGTTATCGGCAGCAACAATGCCCCAGTCAATGACCATCCAAAAAAAAGTAGCAAAAAATGCAACGGCTAAGGCGATACCGAGGAAACCAAGTGATCGTAAGGTTGCACGAATATATACAGCCCAGCCAATAATTAAAATGAGGCCCGCAAAAGCCATAATAGGAGTGACGCTTGGGATTTTTGTAATGGCCCAATGGTAATAAGAAAGACCGGCAGGGTTGTAGCTCAGAAATACAAGCGCGGCTGCAACGGATAAACGAATAAAGAAACTAGATGGAGAGAATTGGTTTGTTTTCAATGAATAACCTCTAATGATCAATTTTACGTTGCAGCCATTCTAACCGAAAAAATGCTGAATTTTTAAAAGGCGTTTAACTCAGTTTTTTAAGAGCAAGAACTCGGGATCGTGATGTAATTGGCAGAATGCTAATTTTTAAAGCTGAATAAGCCTCATTTCTGCGGCATGAACTACACTGTATTATCATAACGTGAAAAGTTGATTGGACCAGGCTAAATGAGCGCGCAACGACATCAAAGTAATCAAGAGTATTTAAAGAACTTTATTCCTTTAAATACTCTGCCGAGTGCGCGACTTACCAGTATTTGCGATCAGTGCCATGTTGAAGAGCTAGGCAAAGGGACCGTTCTGTTTGAGCAGGGCGATGAGGCTAAGGAATTTATTTACCTCATTAGCGGTATGATTAGTTTGTATGCAGGTGAAATGGAGGTAGAGACTATCGTAACCGGCTCAGAAGTAGCAAGGTTTGCGATAGCGCATCATCTTCCTCGTAAGGTCAAAGCAGTGACTCGATCAAAAGCACGTGTTGTGCGTATTCCCACCCATATGCTTGATATGGAGACCCCCGAAGATGACGGCCAGACTTATATGGTCGACGAGGTTGAAGATCAAGGTGGTGACTGGATGACGACGATGCTGCAATCGCCTGTTTTTCAGCGATTACCAGCCGCTAATTTGCAAAAAGTAATGATGCAAATGGAAGAAGTTGCATTTGCGGCCGGTGAGGTTGTTGTAAAGCAGGGCGATGAGGCGGACTTTTACTACATTATCAAAGCCGGTGATTGCGAGTTAATTCGCCAGCCATCTGAGCAAGCAAGGCCGATTAAACTAGGTGAGTTGCATAGTTGTGATGCATTTGGCGAAGATGCCTTGTTGTCTGGTAATCCAAGAAATGTGACTGTTCGAATGAAAGGCAAGGGGCAAATGCTCCGTCTTTCAAAAGCTAACTTTATTAAGCTGGTTAAAGAACCCGTTCTGCAATACGTTAAGCTTGAAGAAGGACAGGAAAAAGTAGCGGGTGGTGCGAACTGGTTAGACGTTAGAGGCCCTGATGAGTTTGCAGAAGGCCATATTGAAGAGGCTGTTAATATTCCTTTCTTTTCTCTGCGAATGAAAGTTTCTGAATTGCGTCACGATCAGTTGCAAGTATTGGTTTGTGCCAATGGGCGAACCAGTGAAGCCGCCGCTTTTTTACTGTTGAAATTCGGTTTTAATGCATTAATCCTAAAAGGTGGTATGGCCAAATGGGCTGATGATGCTGCTGAGAAAGATGCGCCTGAGAAGCCATTAATTTCAGCTGACAAGGCTGGGCTTAACGAAGAAACATCGGCGATGACCGCAGTTGTCAGCGCTCCTGAGGAACCGAGTTCAGAGCAAACAAAAAATGCGCAAAACAAGATAATAGAACTTGAAAAGCTTTGTGCGCAATCTAATGAAAAGCTGAACAAGCTTACTATAGAACGTGACAATCTGCAGCAGCAGTATGATCAGCAATCAAACGTAGTTTCAGAGTTGCAATTATCATCTGAATTAATTGCAGATGAGCTAACAGCTATTGGTGCTAGCAATGAAGGTCGTGAAGCAGAAGTGGATCAATTGCTATCGCTTGAGCGAGAAAAAATTACAGCGCTGGAAACCGAGCTAGGTCAATTCCGCGAATCTATAGACATTTTGAGCGGAGAGGTGTCGGTAAAAGATGACGAGTTAATAACACTCAATGCCGCATTAAAAGACGCAGAAAAGCAACAAGAAAAAATAGCAGGTGAGCTTGCTCAGCAATCAGTCGTGACGCAACAGGAAGTGACTGAGCTGTTAACTGAAAAAGAGTCATTAAGCGTTCGTGTTGAAGAAGCAAAATGTGAAAATGAGCAGTTGTCTCATGCTAAATCTGTCCTTGAGCAGCAAATAGCGCAATTGGTACAGGATGCCAACTTAGGCGTGTCTGAAAAAGAAGCACGAATCAGTGAGCTTAATGCAGAATTAAGTCGGCTGCGATCAAATTTGGCGAATATTGAACAGTCGAAAGTGGATCAGGATGCACGCCTACTTGAACAAACGGCAGAGCTTAAGCACGTTAAAGAGAGTGAAAAAAAGGCAAGCGAAGCGCTTAAGGCTGAATCGGCGGCTCGTATAGAAGAGTTTGAAGATGAGCTGAGCTTTTTGAAGCAAGCGTTAACCGAAAAAACAGCACATTTAGACGAGCACAAAAAACTGACTGAGGAATTTAAGGCTCAGGTTGATAGCCTTAAACAACAACATGAACAAGCAGAAAGTGCCTTAGAGAAATCAGCAGAAGAATTAACGCAATCAGGTAGCCAGGTTCAAAAGCTAGAGCAAGAATCAGAAGGGCTAAGTGAGCAAGTTAAACGTTTGGAAGTCTCTCTAAGTGAGGTCAGTTCTGGTAAAGAAAGCATCGAGAGCGAGTTAGCGCAACGCCTTGAGAATTCGGATAATAAACTAGCGAGTGCATTAGCTCAAGTTGACTCTTTAAAAGAAAAAAACCAAGATGCTGAATCAGTCATCAGCGAAAAGAATGTTGATATTGAGGTGTTTACTGATCAGTTAAAAGCGGCTGAGACTAATATAGCGACGCTTCAAGAGCAACAAGCGGCTACAGAGTCGGCATTGGCAGAAAAAGAAGCCTTGTTAGCCTCTTCGGAAGAGAAGTTGCTTTCTGTAGATGGCGAGCGAGGCGGCTTAAATAAGAAGTTAGAACAGTCCGATAACGAGTTATCTAGCCTGTTGGCGGAACAAACCGAGTTAGAAAAGCGATTGAATGAGGCGCTAAAATTAACCGATGAGCTAAAAAGCAATGAAATGGCTGCTTTAACTCAAGTTGATAGTCTTAAACAGCAACATGAGCAAGCAAAAGATGCCTTAGAGACGTCAGCAGAAGAATTAACGCAATCAAACGCTCAGGTTAAAAAGCTAGAGCGCGAATCAGAAGCGCTAAGCGAGCAAGTTAAACGTTTGGAAGTCTCTTTAGATGAGATTAGTTCTGGTAAAGAAAGTATCGAAAGCGAGCTAGCGCAACGCCTTGAACATTCGGGTAATGAGCTAGCGAGTACGTTAGCTCAAGTTGACAGCCTTAAACAGCAACATGAGCAAGCAGAAAGTGCCTTAGAGACGTCAGCAGAAGAATTAACGCAATCAAACGCTCAGGTTAAAAAGCTAGAGCAAGAATCAGAAGCGCTAGGCGAGCAAGTTCAACGTTTGGAAGTCTCTTTAGATGAGATTAGTTCTGGTAAAGAAAGTATCGAAAGCGAGCTAGCACAACGCCTTGAGCATTCGGGTAATGAGCTAGCGAGTACGTTAGCTCAAGTTGACAGCCTTAAACAGCAACATGAGCAAGCAAAAGATGCCTTAGAGACGTCAGCAGAAGAATTAACGCAATCAAACGCTCAGGTTAAAAAGCTAGAGCAAGAATCAGAAGCGCTAGGCGAGCAAGTTCAACGTTTGGAAGTTTCTCTAAGTGAGGTCAGTTCTGGTAAAGAAAGTATCGAAAGCGAGCTAGCACAACGCCTTGAGCATTCGGGTAATGAGCTAGCGAGTACGTTAGCTCAAGTTGACAGCCTTAAACAGCAACATGAGCAAGCAGAAAGTGCCTTAGAGACGTCAGCAGAAGAATTAACACAATCAAACGCTCAGGTTAAAAAGCTAGAGCAAGAATCAGAAGCGCTAAGCGAGCAAGTTAAACGTTTGGAGGTCTCTCTAAGTGAGGTCAGTTCTGGTAAAGAAAGCATCGAGAGCGAGTTAGCGAAACGTCTTGATGATTTGGATAATAAGTTATCGAGTGCATTAGAGAGTAAGCAGACGTTAGAAGAGCAGCTTGAAACAGCCAGCAACGAAAAGGAACAGGCTCAACAAAAGCTATTAGCGCTGGAAGACCAGTTAGACACACGCTTAGGAGATCAGCAAAGGCTTAATGGAGAATTAACCCGGGTGCGAGAGGAGCTGGTAGTCGCGGGTCAAGAAAGGGAAAAAGAGCAAGCCGCATTGAGTGAGTCGTTATTGCAAGCAAATGTTCGTGTTGAGGAAGCAGAGGGCGGGCTTAAGCAATTATCTGAGGAGCAGATGACGGCTGCGCAGCAGCTTGTTGAGGTGGAAAGCAATTTATCAAATATTAAGGAAGTTAAAGCAACGCTTGAATTGACGCTAGATAATGCCATATCTGAAAAAGAGTCGGCTCAGCAGCAAGTTGAGACTGCTTTAGATGAGCAGCGGCAGTTGAAAGAGCAGTTATCCCAAGCACAACAACTAGTTGCTCAAGAAAATAAAGAAAGAGAAAAAGAGCAGACTAAATGGGAGGCAGCTCTAGAGCTGTCGAAAGAGCAGCATGTTGTATTAGAAAGCTCGGCAGTTGAGCAAGCAAAGCAGGCAGAAGAGCAACATGTTGAGCAATTGAGTAAGCTTGAAAATGAACTTGAGCGGGTTAACAGTGATCTTTTGTCTAACAATGAAGAGCTGGTATCAATGCGTACAGATAATGAAGCATTGCAGCAAAAAGTCGTAGACGCGGAAAGCATATTATCGGCGTCAACTGGAGATCAAAAGGAGCTATTAGCGCAGCTAGATGATACGCGGCTCGAGTCGGCTGAGTTTAAAAAGGGCATTGAGGCAAAACAGGCTGAAGTTGATGTGTTGAATGAGCAATTAGCCGAGTTGAAGAATCATGGGCAACAGTCTGGGCAAGAAATTCAGACATTAACTGAGAGAGTTCAAACAGTAGAGAAAGATTTATCATCAACGGTTACTGAAAAAGAAGGTTTGTTGCTTCAGCTGGAGGAGTTTGAGCAGCGTCGGTCATCAGGTGATGGAGCCGCGAAAGCTCTGCAGCAGAAAGTGAGTGAGTTAGAGAAATCATTGCAGCAACTCGAAGAAGAAAAAGAGCTGCTCATGACGAATGCTAGCAAAGATAGTGATGAGAAGGTGGCTCAGTTAACCGAGCAATTATTAGCCGCACAAAGTGAGGCCAAGAACTCTTTAAAGCAGCTGGATGATGCTAATAGTGCTGGTGAGGCTGAGGAGAAAGAAAAGCTTGAGCTTGAAGAAAAATTAAAGGTAATGGCTGATGAGAGTGCTGGTTTGCATCGAAAGCTTAAGGATGCTGAACGAGTGGCGGCAAAAAATAGTGACAATAGTGCCGATCAGGCGCGAATACAAGAATTGGAAGAGCAATTGAATGAAGCGTCTACTATGTTGCTTGATTTAGAGATTAAAATGGAAACATCATTGGTGGCTGAGGATGCTGGCATTAGTGACGAAGAGACTAATGAGTTGAAAGCGCTTCAATCGGAATTAGACTTAGTAAGAGAGCAAACAGAAAAAGATATTCAAGCGATGCAAGTGAAGGTAGAAAATAGTGAAAAAATGAATTTGGCATTGAAGAGAAAAATGCTATCTATGCAAACGTTAGCAAATCAAGATGTGTTGCCTGAAGAGCCACCTCAAGGGAAGAAAAAGGGCTGGTGGAAGTAATAGAGGTTGATGGGGTTAAGTATGTGCAAGCAGTAGAGGTTAGAACGCTTGCAGGCTTAAGTTCTAGAGCATTTGATATTAACCTAGGGGATCAGGGTGCTTGCAGTGGTTTTCTTTTGCGTGAGGAAAATATGACATTGCGAGCTTATAAAAACAGTTGCCCGCATACTGGGGCTCCATTGAATTGGACGCCAGATCAGTTTTTGACGAGGGGGGGCTTGTATGTTCAATGCTCTATTCACGGAGCAATGTTTAAAACAGAAAATGGTGAGTGTTTCGCTGGGCCGTGTAGTGGCAAATTTTTAAAGGCGTTGCGGTTTATCGAGCAGGAAGGCATGTCTTATATTGATTTACGCGATATCGAAAAAAGCCCGTCAATTTGACGGGCTTTTTAAAACGTTCTTCTACAGCTTCTTGCTTGTGTAGGCGATAAGCTGTGAATCAGTAAGCGTTATTTTATTTTCGCTTCTTTGTACATGACATGCTGTCTAATGGTGGGGTCAAATTTCTTGACTTCCATTTTCTCAGGCATGTTGCGTTTATTTTTAGTTGTCGTGTAGTAGTGACCTGTTTTTGCACTTGAAACTAGTTTGATTTTCTCTCTCATCTTCTCAGTCCTTAAACTTTTTCGCCGCGTGAGCGAATATCAGCCAAAATTGCGTCGATACCATTTTTATCAATGGTGCGCATGCCGTTTGCAGAAACGCGTAAACGAACAAAACGGTTTTCGCTTTCTACCCAAAAACGGTGGTGGTGAAGGTTCGGCTCAAAACGACGACGTGTTCTATTTTTCGCGTGAGAAACATTGTTTCCCGACATTGGGCGCTTGCCAGTGACTTGGCATACTTTAGACATGATAAAACCTCTATTAAAAATTAATTGATTAGCAGCATACTGCAAAACGGTGCGAATTTATACCAGAATAAGATCGTTGAGTAAAGTAAAACCTAAATTTTTGACGTTAATGGCAGCTTTGAAAATACATTAAATATGGCCTAATTCAGCGAGTGAAACAGCATCTCCATTGCCGATGATTAAGTGATCTAGCACTCTAATATCAATCAAGTTCAACGCCTTAGTGAGTTGATGAGTAATATCTATATCTGCTTGGCTTGGGGTTGTGTTACCGGATGGGTGGTTGTGCGCAAAAATGACAGCAGCTGCATTGTGTTGCAATGTGCTTTTGACGACTTCCCGTGGGTGAACGTTGGCACTATCAATGGTTCCAAAGAATAGTTCTTCAAATGCAATAACGTGGTGTTTAGTATCTAAGTAGAGGCAGGCAAAAACTTCTCGTTGTTGATGAGCCAGTTGGCTTTTTAAAAACTGCTTGGTGTCATGTGGGTTGTTTAGAATATTTTCATGGCTGATGTTTTCCTTTAGATAACGACGAGCCATTTCTAGTACGGCTTGCAATTGCGCATATTTGGCGCTACCTAGTCCGTGACCCGTGCAAAACTCAGCTTGCTTAGCATGCATTAGCGCATTGAGTGAGCCGAATTGTTTTAGTAGGCGGCGAGATAAATCGACAGCTGTAACGCCTTGCGTACCTGTGCGTAAAAAGATGGCGAGAAGCTCGGCATCGGATAAAGAAGAAGCGCCTAGGTGAAGTAGCTTTTCGCGCGGCCGTTCTAACTCTGGCCAATCCGTAATAGACATAATCAATCCTTGATAACGTTAATAGCGTGCGATGTAGAGTATACATGGAGAAGCTGGCGTGAAAATGCCTATTCTCTACTGGTATTTTAAAACAGCTAAAGGATTATTTATTTTAGTGCAGCTAACAGTATGTTTATTCAGGCTTAATGAAGGCCGCGCTTAAAATACGGGGCAAAGTACATTCGGTTTAAAGCTCTTACTCTGTTGTGTGACATAATATGATGTTGAATTAATCAATAAATAAAGCTAAACGTGAATAAATTACAGCATAGGCGTGTATTGCTAGGTGTAACAGGTGGAATAGCTGCTTATAAGGCGGCTGAAGTATTGCGCCAGTGTCAGGTAATGGGGGCGGAAGTGCGTGTTGTGATGACACCTGCTGCTACCGAGTTTATTACCCCCTTAACTTTTCAAGCCTTATCGGGGTCACCGGTGCATACCCAACTGCTCGATGCTGAAGAAGAAGCGGGTATGGGGCATATTAACCTAGCGCGTTGGGCAGATGTGATATTGGTAGCGCCAGCCAGTGCAGATTTTATAGCGCGTCTAGCATCAGGTATGGCGAACGACTTATTAACAACGCTTTTGTTGGCATCGGAGAAGACGGTGATGTTGGCACCTGCGATGAATAGGGCGATGTTTGATGATCAGAATACGCAAAAAAACATTCGCCAGCTTGAGTCTCAAGGGGTGGTTATTCTCGGCCCTGCTGAGGGTGTTCAAGCATGTGGTGAAGTAGGGATGGGGCGGATGCTAGAGCCAGAGGCGTTAGCGTTAGCGGTTGCAGAGCATTTCCAAACGGGCGAGTTGGCGGGTTTAAATGTTTTGTTAAATGCAGGGCCAACGAGAGAAGCGATTGACCCGGTTCGCTATATCAGTAATCACAGTTCGGGAAAAATGGGTTTTTCATTGGCGCAAGCCTGTGTAGAAGCGGGGGCGCATGTCACGTTAGTTGCAGGGCCTGTGCATCTCCCAACACCTTCGGGGGTAGAGCGCATTGATGTTATTAGTGCAAACGAGATGACGGAGGCTGTGATGTCAAGATCTAAGCAAGCCGATATCTTTATCGCCTCAGCTGCGGTAGTGGACTATACGCCGGTTGAGATTGCAGAAAATAAAATAAAGAAAAGCGCCTCAGAAATGCAATTAACACTGGTTAAAACAACTGATATTTTGACCAAAGTTGCAACAGAAGATGAGTCAACATTTTGTGTAGGTTTTGCTGCAGAAACAGATAATTTAGAAACCTATGCAAAAGACAAATTAGAAAGAAAATCGCTTGATATGATTGCCGCCAATTGGATTGGGCGAGAAAGCGGTGGGTTTAACAGCGACTACAACGCCCTGTCGGTATATTGGGAGAGTGGTTTTCAGGAGTTCGGCAGTATGCCTAAACCTGAGCTGGCCCGAGAATTAGTGGCGTTAATAGCAAAAAGGTATCATGAAAAAAATACAATTTAAATTATTAGATCAGCGGTTGGGGCAGTCTATTCCATTGCCAGAATATGCAACTGCTGGTTCAGCAGGGTTAGATTTACGGGCGTGTTTAGATGAGTCGTTATTGCTTAAACCAGGCGAGACAGAACTAATCCCAACGGGTATGGCGATACATATTAACGATGCGAGTTTAGCAGCCGTTATTTTGCCTCGCTCAGGTTTGGGTCATAAGCACGGTATAGTGCTAGGCAATTTGGTGGGATTGATTGATTCTGATTACCAGGGGCAGTTGTTTGTTTCGTGTTGGAACCGTGGAAAGACAGCGTTCAATATTGATATTGGCGATCGTATTGCACAGTTAGTATTTGTGCCTGTGGAGCAAGTTGAGTTTGAGCAGGTTGCTAGTTTTGACGATAGTCATCGAGGTGAGGGTGGGTTTGGTCACACAGGAAAAGGGTAAGCAAATGGTGAAAAAAATAACACTCGTGTTAATGCTGCTGGTCATCGCGGTGGGGTGTGGATGTTACGTTTACCTTAAGCAGATTGAGCAGCAAAATATTGAGCAGACTGAGCACTTAACAGCAAGTGTGAAAAAGGCTGGCGATGCGTTGTCTTCAAAAGTGCTAAGTTGGAGACAAGCCGTTGAAAATTTAGCGCAAGACCCTACCCTACTGGTTAACATAAATAATGATGCGCAGGCGCTTGTAAATTGGGTTGCTCAGCATAGAACATCGCTGGATGAAATGATAATGCTGCGAGTTGTTCGACCAGGTTTGATGCAAGTTGATACATCGGTCAAGCCACCGCTAGGTTATGCGGGTTTAGATCTTGTAAGGAAGGCGGAGGGGTCTAAGAAAGTGCAAATGCCTGAAGTGCATATGATGGGCAGTGATGGCCGGCATGTCGCTATTGCTGCACCAGTTGTAGAGGGCGGGGAATTAAAGGCGGTGGTTTTAATGAGCCTCGATGTGGCTGCCTTACAAAGTGCTTTTAAGTCTGCTTTAGGTAATGAGCAGGGCGGTTGGTTAGAATTAAAGCAAGGAGGCTTAAAAATTTCGAGTACTGGCGCTGCTTCTCATCAAAGCGGTGAAAACGTGGGTGGTATTCAAATAGCTGGTACGCGTTGGCGAATAGTGATTAAAAAACGGGCAATACAGGCTCCTATGACGGTAGCTGAGTTAAGTCGGTATATTATCGGCTTGTTGCTAGCTATTTTAATACTAAGTGGGTTGGCTGCAGTAGCAATGAGCAAAGATAGGCGTAAGAAAATGAGTAATACATTCAGAAAAGGAAAAATAAAAATAAAAGAGCGAAAGGAACCGGTATTGGATACAGATAAAGCAGCTTTGTTAACCGCTAATGATGACGTGTTAAGTAAGGAAGAGATAGCAGAAACGATAAAGGAAAATGTTGTTCAGCAAGAAGAAGTAGCCTCGAGCCCTATCTTTATGAACGAAACAGGAATTGAAGTTGAGTCACAAACGGATGTGCCGCAATCTATTTTCAGAGCGTATGACATACGCGGCATTGTTGATGAGACATTAACTGAGCAAGTTGTTTTTTTAATTGGTCGTGCCATAGCCACCGAGGCATTAGGTGTGGGCCAGACGACGATAGCTATTGCCCGAGATGGGCGATTGCATAGTTTAAGGCTTAGTGAGTCATTATCAAAGGGTATAAAAGCCACTGGGTGTAACGTGATTGACGTTGGGCAAGTACCAACACCTGTATTGTATTTTGCAACTCACCAGCTGGATACTCAATCGGGAGTGATGATTACCGGGAGCCATAACCCAGCAAACTATAATGGTCTAAAAATAGTCATAGCGGGTAATACCCTATCAGGCGATGCTATTCAGCAGCTTTATCAGCGAGTCTTGCAAGAGGACTTTGAAAGTGGTGAAGGGGCTTATCAAGAGCAAATGATGTTACCTGAATATATTGGTGCCATTACCAGTGATGTTCGTTTAGGGCGCATGATGAAAGTGGTGGTCGATTGTGGAAATGGTGTGGCAGGCGAAGCAGCACCGATGCTTCTATCGACACTGGGCTGTGAAGTAATTCCTTTATATTGTGATATTGATGGTCATTTTCCAAACCATCACCCAGACCCCAGTAAGCCTGAAAACTTGCAAGAATTGATCGATAAAGTGCACGAAGAAGAGGCGGAGCTGGGTTTAGCGTTTGATGGCGATGGTGATCGTCTAGGTGTGATCGATTCCGACGGCAACGTTATTTGGCCGGATAGGCAAATGATGTTGTATGCGATTGATGTGTTGTCTAGGCAAGCTGGGGCGGACATTATTTATGATGTCAAATGTACGCGGAACTTGGCAAAAGTGATCGCTAAGCATGGCGGTAAACCGATTATGTCAAAAACAGGGCATTCGCTTATTAAAGCTAAAATGAAAGAAACCAACGCCGAGTTGGCCGGTGAGATGAGTGGTCATATCTTTTTCAAAGAGCGTTGGTTTGGTTTTGACGATGCCTTGTACACGGCAGCACGGTTATTAGAAATTTTAACAGCAGAGTTTCGTTCAACAGCTGAAATTTTTGCTGATTTGCCTGACAGTATTAGTACCCCTGAGTTAAACGTGAGCTTGGAAGAAGGTGAAAACTTTACCTTTGTGAAGCAATTACAGTCGCAGGCAACATTTGAAGATGCCAATGTGATTACCATTGATGGCGTACGTGTTGAATTTAAAGACGGTTGGGGTTTGGTCAGGGCGTCGAATACAACGCCATCGTTAGTGTTGCGGTTTGAGGCCGATGATGATGTCGCGCTAGAGCGTATTAAAGATGTATTTAGAGAGCAGATGTTGAATATTAACAAAAGCATCACGTTGCCGTTTTAGTAACATTATTTAGCCATTAAAATTTAAAAAGAACCATGCAAAATAGAAAAATTGATCCCATCGAAACGGCGCGTGTACTGAGCGAGGCGCTTCCCTATATCCAGAAATTTTCGGGTAAAACCATTGTTATTAAGTACGGCGGAAATGCGATGGTGGACGAAGAGTTAAAAAGTGGTTTTGCGCGAGACATCGTGTTGTTAAAGCAAGTAGGCTTAAACCCAGTTGTTGTTCATGGTGGCGGGCCACAAATTGGTCGTCACCTAGAAAAGTTAGGCATGAAAAGTCAATTTGTTGATGGTATTCGTGTAACCGATAGCGACACCATGGATGTTGTTGAGATGGTGCTGGGTGGTTTAGTCAATAAAGACATTGTTAGCCTAATTAATCAGCACGGTGGCTCGGCTGTGGGCCTAACGGGCAAAGATGGTGATTTGATTCGAGCTAAGAAAATTTCCGCTAAAGAAGCCGCCTCAGAAGAAGCATCAGAGCTAATAGATATGGGGCATGTTGGCCATGTCGATAGTATCGACCCGGCTGTTGTTGATATGTTGGTGCAAGGTGACTTTATTCCTGTGATTGCGCCGATTGGTGTTGGCAAAGACGGTGCGTCTTATAATATTAATGCCGATTTGGTCGCCGGTAAAATGGCAGAAATATTGGGTGCTGAAAAGCTTTTGTTGTTGACTAATACGTCCGGCCTACTGAGTAAAGAGGATGAGTTATTGACAGGCTTATCCATTGCTCAGGTGAATGGACTTATTGAAGATGGAACCATTTTTGGTGGTATGTTGCCGAAAATCCAGTGTGCGATGGATGCTTTAAACGGGGGTGTTAATAGCGCCCACATTATTGATGGGCGCGTTCCTCATGTTGTGTTACTAGAGTTATTAACAGATAAGGGGATGGGGACTTTATTAGTTCGAAGTTAGTCAGCTAGCTGATTAAAATTCTCCGCGAGCTGGCTGGTTTGCTTGCTTCTACATGTCTCTTTTCCGCCTTTTGAATCAGCGCAGCGAATGTCTAATATAATGTTTGTTTGTTGTTCGTGGCTGACCTTTGTTAAGGATAACCCCCTATCTTTGCTAAGTTTGGGTGTTTTAGTGAGGATAAGTTTATCTGAACGATAAATTATTTTACTGCCTGACTGAGTGATAAACGTAATGGCTTTCTCCCATAAAGAGTCGCATGTTTTGTTGTGGCAGCTGAGCTCACCTAATGAAAGACTAGGTATGGTCTCATTATGGATATTAGGTCTTTCCCCGGCTTGTTTTTTTAAAGTATTAAACCGCTGCTTATCGGTGCTAAGTTGTTGGCTTAGTTGAATCTTTTGTGACTCAAACTCGCTGATCTCCTGTTGATTTTTATTAAATTGGTCTTGAGCGAGCTCAATGTTTGCAAGACTCTTTGCGGGGATTGCTTTTCCGGCACGTTCAAAATTTGCAGCGGCTTTCTGATGAATAATGAGTTGTTTTCTTAATGTCTTAGACTGACTGGTGGCGATTGAAATATGTGAGTCAATCATCTCAAATTTGCTTTTTGCTAATGTATCTATGTCTTCTTCGGTACGAAAAGTTTTTAGCAAGGCAGCGTCCTTTGCTAGCTGTAGTTGAAGGAACATATCTTGGGTCTTCTGCAAGTTGTCAATTTTTTTCAGCTGCTGAATTTCTTCAGGAGTTTTAGCGGCATCTTGTACAGCGACAGTTCGACCTTCTTTGTTTAACTCTTCGCGTTCACGCTTTGATTCTTCAGGCGGGACTTTGTCAGAAAAAGATATTTTTCCATTGTTATCGACCCATTTGTATAACTTCCCAGCATTCGCTGAGTTAGAAAAAACAAAAAACAGGATGCTAAGTATTAAAAGGCTATTTTTTTTCATGGATTTTTAAGGTTTTTTTATCAAAATATTTAACTGATTATTGGTATATACTAATAATCTTGGTAGAGTTCTATACAGCGGCCCATCGGGTTATTTAGCGTAATTTATAGCGCCTGTATTGCAAATGAGTATAGTTCACAATTGAACGGTTGTGGAAAAGCTAAGCCGAAACCTTAAATATAACAATTAATTCATCTGGAGTAAGTATGTCAGTCGACCAAGTCCCTTCTACCTTAAACTCAAACGATACTGACCCGCAGGAAACAAAAGAGTGGCTTGAGGCGCTCGTGGCAGTGATTGAGCATGAGGGGGAAGAGCGAGCTCATTTTTTACTGGAAACCCTCATCGAAAAGGCGAGGCTTGCTGGAGCAGAGATTCCGT
>Ga0209345_10002632_pt1 | contig 19533 bp, 14 predicted proteins | sample Cruoilmetagenom7_FD_187294 | JGI IMG/M metagenome (GOLD analysis project Ga0209345, IMG submission 187294) | Oil polluted marine microbial communities from Coal Oil Point, Santa Barbara, California, USA - Sample 7 (SPAdes) (version 2) | ecosystem: Environmental > Aquatic > Marine > Oil seeps ... | reverse complement strand
GGCGATATTCCTGTTCGATACTTTCTGAGATAACGATAGCATCATCCATCAAAATACCAATAGCCATCAGCAGTGCGACCATAGATATCATGTTAATACTTATACCCACCACGCTCATTACCATGAGGCCACCGACAAAAGAAATTGGTAATCCCAGTGCGACCCAGAATGTGTAGCGCCAGCTGAAAAACAGAAACAGTGTAATAGTCGCCAGCAGTAAACCTTGCCAGCCATTACTGAGTAATAAGTTGAGTCGGTCCTGCACAATGGACGCAGTATCCTGTGTGATAACCAACCGTGTGGAATCGGGTAGGCGTGCGTTCTCTGCATCAACAAAATCTTTCACCGCGTTGAATACAGTTAGAGAGTCATCACTGGTGTTCTTACTGACTTTAAGCAAGGCTGCGGGGCGTCCATCGAGTTCGAAGCGAACTTCTTCGTCGGTGAACTCATCTACGATAGTGGCGATGTCGCCGAGGCGCAGACGACCACCTTTTTCATCATTGAGGATGACTAGATCGGAGAGCTGTTGAACGCTGCGCCGTTCATTTTCTACACGAATCTGATAGGAGCGTTGCTCGGCATCCAGAATGCCAGCGGGTAGATCTACTGATTGTTGCTGAATTAAATTGGCGATTTCCTGAATGCTTAGTTGATATCGACGCAGAGTTTCGGGCTTGATGCGTACGCTTAATTCATGGGTGGAAAATCCGCTAACATCGACCATCGGCACCTGAGGCAGGGCGAGTAACCGATCACGATAATATTCGGCCAGTGCTTTGAGTTCAGGTTGCGAGAGTTGTGCATTAATGGCGACGCTCACCACCGGTTTGGTGCGCCCAAGTTCGACAATGATCGGGTCTTCGGCATCAGCAGGTAAATCGGTAATACCATCGATTGCGCTGTTTACATCATCAATAAACAAGCGCAGCTTTCCGCTCTCCTGCATATCCAGCACCATAATACCGACATTGTCACGTGCCTCGCAGCTGCGCTCATCGAGAAAGCTGATGCCATCAGTGCTATCTTCAAGGCGGTTGCAGATGCCTTCTTCAACTTCGTTGGCACTAGCGCCTGGGTAGGCCACGGTAACCTGTACTTTGTTGAGTTTAATTTCTGGAAAGGTCTCCTTGTTAAGGTTAGGCAGTGAAGCAATGCCCAGCAACAGGATAATAAACATAAGGATATTGGCGGCAGTGGGGTGGGCCGCGAAAAAACGGATCATTTATTGAATCCCCACTTTTTGATCTGTGATTTTACCTATAGCTCGTTGCCTTAGCGCGGACTCATAATCATCGGCAGCGCTCACCTGTAATGGCATGCCCGCAATTACCGGAACCAGGTCGGTAATAACGACCCGTTCACCGGCTTCTATACCGCTGCGAATTACCACCAGGTCACCCTGTAATAACTGGATATCAACACTACGAATTTCTAGCTTATTGTCGCTATTAGCAATGTATACTCGCCCCTGATGTATAGCCTTACGAGGTATCACCATGGCGGGGTGCTTTGGTGCATATAGATCGACCGCGGTATACATGCCTTTGATTAGGGGCGGGCGTCTGCCAGGAATCATTTTTTTATAAGGGTCATCTACGCCAACGACGATGCCTAAAGTCTGGCGAGTGATATCAATAGAGTCACTGATGCGCAGAACACGGCCTTGCCATATTGCCTCGGGCATATTGTTGACCAATCTAATAGAGGCTGATAGACCCAGGCTGTCGTTGATATGGCCGCCTGAGCGGATGATTTGCTGACTGGTATCAGATCCATTTTCCAGATGGCTGACTAGTTTGCGCATAGAGCCCATAGGTAACTGGGCAGTTATTTCCACGCCTTTTAAATCTATGGCTTCAAACATTACTGAGCCCACGGCAACGAATTCGTTTCTCTCAATGCTAACGGTACCAATTCGGGCATCGAAGGGCAGGGTGATTTCGGTACGTCCGAGTACCGTCTGGCTGTTTTGTACCGCCTGTTCTGAGCGGGCGATTTGTGCTTTCACTGATTGTCGGCGGCTATCATAGCCGTTAATCTTGCCCTGTAACTCCTCAACCTGTTGACGTAGTTGTATGACTTTTTGTTCTTCCGCGTCAAGGTTAGATCTGGCAACTAGCCGTTGCTCGTAAATATCTTTGATCCGGGCGTATTCTGTTTCGCCAAACTTTAGATTTTCTTTTGCCAATTTCAGTGAGCGTCTGGTAGATTTTTCTTCTTCATTCAGTTCTTTTAGAGATGAGCGACTGGCATCTAAATCGGCCTCGGTTTGTTTAAGTGTGACAGCGTAGTCCTGGGCATCAATACGCACTACCTGTGTACCCGCGAGAATGGTTTCACCCGCTTTCAGGCGAGGGTGCAAATAACTAATTTTGCCACTAACTTCAGCCATGCTGTTTAGTGTAATGGCAGGTTCGACATTACCATAAGCGGTGATTCGGGTGCGAAAGGGGATATTAGCTGCAGTAATAACTTTAACTGCTTTACTTGGCATTTCTGCCGCCACATGTTGTATCGGTGACTTGGATTTGACGAGGACAATGGCGATAACAACTGCCAGACCGATTACAATAAACAACGAGGGAAATCTTTTAAGATTTATTTTCATTTTTATATATTAACCTTTGCATTTTCAGGTCGGTGATTAGTTTTTCACCTCCGCCGCTACCTCTACAAGATAGCCAGTTGATTAAGCTTATTAGATAGATCATCTGGGATAGTTGAGTTGATTGCAACACTACATTGTTGAAGGTATGGTTATGTTTAGGATGAGATTATTTTGCTAACCATTTGTTTTTATGCATAAAAAAAGCTGTCCTAGGACAGCTTTTTTAGTTGTTGGTGGAGACGGCGGGGATCGAACGCGCGTCCGAAGTATTAGAATCAATCACTTATATCTCCTTGTGACGTAGATGTGCCAAATTCACTTATTTTTGAGCCTGCATTATGTTCATCTGAAGGTATCCATCGTCCATAACGTTTTCTAATCATGCCCCAGTCAGCATGACCCATCTGTGACGCGACCCACATAGGATTTTCACCAGCGCTAAGGAGCATAGAGGCATAAGTATGTCTTGTTTGATATGGGTTTCTATAAGCTACACCAGCAACTTCTAAAGCGGGTATCCATGCAGTTTTTCTAATTTGTCCGTCTGTTATCCAAGGATTACCAGTTTTAGGGTTAAGAAAGATTTGTCCTTCAATACTATGATTTTGTTGATCAAGCAGAGCTTCTAGAGCTTTAGGCAGTATTTTTACATCTCTATTACCATTGTTTGTTTTAGGTGTCTTGATTTGCTTTCTAACTGAGGCTCTACGAACTCGAATGATATTCTGCTTAAAATCAATATCCTGCCATTCAAGAGCAATTAACTCTGATGTTCTTAACCCAGTCCAAAATGCAAATTGGAATAAATTTCTACTTTGGTCGGGGAGAGATTCTAGTATTTTAGTGATCTCTTCCTGATTAAATGGCTCTGGTTCATCTTGCTTAACAGGAAGGTTTTTAATTCTACTTAAAGGATTTCTATCAATGAGTTCATCAATATACGCATTTTCAAATATTGCACGTAGAGGTATCAGTACATTATTAATACGTTTATTTGAAATTGTTAGGCGATTAATCTATTCATTAATATGGCTTGTTTTTAATTCGCTTAGTGAAATATCACCAAATTCAGGTATTAGATGATGATTCACTGATGAGTAATAATCTCGCCAGGTACTATGAGCACATATTCGTTTCTTAGAATCTAAGAATTTAGAAAGTTCATGATTAATTAAGCCTGATGATTCAGTAAAGTTTTTAATATTTCGGCTATTTGGGAAAGCCTTTGAGTAATTGAAATTTCCAAACTCAATTTCATGAAGTACTTTACTGCGTAACCTATCTGCATGCTTAAGATTGGGTTTAGTCGGTGGTATAGATAAGGTTTCACGGCATCGAGTACCGTTGTACATGAAATCTATCACAATACTGTTTCCACGAGCTCTTATGCCCCTTGTTCGATCCATGACTCAATCTCGCTAACATTGAATAGAATCCGACCATCTGGAGCTTTCTTCCAGTGTTTACCAGCAAGCCAGACGCCTTTCTTGGTTTTGGCTCGTATAGCGTCCTCTGTATAGCCAGAAGCCTTAGATAGAGCTTTTATTGTTATCCACTTTAAAAACATTGTGATATCTCCATGTAAACCATTGGAGACAAATATAGAGCTTAGAAGGGGGATTGTCAAGATCCCCTAGGGGAGTAAGAGATAACTATTTCTTTTTAAGAGTAGGGGACTTGGTAGTTTCTGGGGAACGAATACCTTTGATTTCACCTTTAACTGCTTTCCAAAAATTTCCAATTTTGCTAACACCTTTCCAAGCATACGACCGCTCAGTAAGATCAGCGGTCTCAGGTAAGCATTCTCTAATATTCACGCCAAGAATCTCTTCGTATTTACGAATAGTAGATTTTATGTGTATGAGGTAAAGAACCTTCCAGCCATAATGGCGTCCTATAGCAAGCATGCCGATAGCAGATTCTAGCTCTGTTAAATTACCATGGAATCGCTTTATTGCATTATCGACAGTGTCTGTGAATTCTTTATTTTTCATTAAGAGTCTAAGTAATATTTATATAACAAATAGTATATTAGATCTCAAATTACCACAAATAAGTTTAAGTAAGTAAATGTTTTATATTAGGTAGGCGTTTATTGATGTATTTATGCCAAAGGTGTCAATTAGGATCGCTACGGGGACTCCGCTCCACCTAAATGACACCTTTAGGTTACTAGATATATTAATGATTTTTATGTAATTATGTCTAGTTTGAATTAATAATTTAATATCAATATATAACAATTATTGTGTTAATCTCAGATTATATATGAAATTAATTTTTTGTGAGCACTTAATTAGAAGTCATTTGTATCAAATTTAAAAAATAATTGAGAAAAATTATGAGTGGAAATGTTTTAGGGGATATACGTGCTGAACAAGATGAAAATATGTTGGATACCGCCTTTTGGGAATCATCTGATTACAAATCACTCCTAGAATCTAGTGATCGTCCTATCATAGTCGGAAGACGTGGAACTGGTAAAAGTGCTCTTGCTTATAAATTATCTAAGCATTGGGCAGGGAAACCTAAAACATTTATTATAAAAATATCACCTGAAGAAGAGCAAGTCATAGGTCTAAGAGATATATTTGATCAATTTGGTGATAAATATCTTCACATTAAAGCTGGTACTAAGATGGCTTGGCGGTATGCAATTTATATGGAAGTAATTGTAGATATAGCTAATCACTATAAATTAAAATCAAACTTAGATGTAAATTCAATAAAAAAACATATAGCTTCATGGGGTGGAAAGCGACAAAGTATTTCAACAAAAATACGGCATAAACTTAAGGGTGTATTTGATAAAAATGAATCACCTCAATCACGAATAGCTGAACTTTCTGATAAATTAGAACTTGAATTAATAGAAGAAGTGTTGTCTGAGGCTTTATCTAAATCAGAAGTGAATTATGTAGTATTTGCTGATAGGCTTGATGAAGGTTATAGTCCAGATAACCTAGGTATAGCAATTGTAGATGGTTTCGTTCAGGCTGCAATAGATATAAAATCAAGACTATCGCATAATGTTATCGCATTTGCATTTGTACGAGATAATATTTATAGAGCGATATCTAAATTAGATCCTGATTTCACTAGAAACATTGAAGGTCAAACACTTCGTTTGCATTGGGATGAATATAGCTTATTTAACTTAGTATGTAATAGAATGAAAGTTGCATTTGATTGTAAGCAAGAAAATAGTGTCCGTATCTGGAATCAATATGTTGCTCGAGAATTAAAAGGTAAAGAAGGCTTTAGATTAGCGCTAAAATTAACTCTCTATAGGCCAAGAGATATTCTGGTTCTTTTAAATGAAGCTTTTTTAAGAGCTAATTCATCTGATAGATCAACAATTATTCTAGATGATATCGAGGTTACAGCTAAAACAATCTCTATAAATCGACTTAATGATTTGCATAAGGAATATGAATATATATTCCCATCTTTAGTTGAATTTACAGGTGTTTTTTATGGGTCAGATTCTGAAATAAATGTGGAAGAGGCTGTAAGAAGAGTTTCGAAGGTATTAGAAAAAGATAAGTTAGATAAAGAAAAACAGCAAGATATATTTCTTTTCGATGAGCCTAAGCAAGTTCTTCAGCGTCTTTATAGTGTAGGTTTCTTTGGTGTTCACAATGAACAAACTTCATCATTTATTTTTTGTCATGATGGAAAAGACCCAGATAGAGAATTCACTCCTGAATCAAGGCTCTTAATTCATCCATGTTATTGGCTTGCGTTAGCAACAAGCAGATCTGAACTTAAATTAAGTGAGGCTGAAGAAATTCATGATGAATATGATATTCAAATAGCTTCCGAGACAGCAAATCAAAGAAATCAAAGAATAGAAGGGTTGTTGCAGGAATTAGCTAATATCAAGGAAGGTAAAGAAGGTGCATATGATTTTGAAGCATGGTGTTTGAAAACTATAAGGATTATTTTTGCTGGAACACTTTGTAATATTGAGTCACATCCAAATAAAAACGGGTTGCAGCAAAGAGATATTGTTGGAACAAATCTGGAAGAGAGTGTTTTTTGGAGAAGAATTTTAAAGGATTATGGTTCTCGTCAAGTTGTTTTTGAAATTAAAAATTACCAAGATTTAAGTGCTGATGAGTATCGTCAGTTACATTCGTATTTAAGTAAGGACTATGGGAGATTTGCATTTATCATAACTAGAGCTTTCAATAATAATTTAGAAAAAGGTAAAGAATTAAATTGGGCAAAAGAACTTTATACCGAACATCAAAAAGTTGTTATTAAATTATCGGTAAAATTTATTGAAAAACACCTTAGAAAACTTAGAAATCCACAAAAACATGATGCTGTCGAAAAAGAGTTAAATTCTTTACTTGATACTTACATTAGGCGTTATTTTCAAAATAAGTGTAAGTAAAAATGTCTAACAATTAATTTAAACTATTTTTTAGTGGATATGCTGAATGAATTTTAAGTTGTAGAAGTATAATTCTATTAGTCTCATATTAAAGTGAGGTGCGGGCGGTATTACTAAGACCGCCCATGTAAGTCTAAGCAGCTTTCCATATAGGTAATTTTAATGCTTCTATATCTTCGAGGGTTAGGGGGCGTGAATTAAGAGTTTTTTTAAATTGGCTTATCTTTGATTCATGGTATGGCTGCCATATATCAATACCAAATTTCCTCATCTCAGATGCATAGTTATATAAGGTTCCAATTGAATAAACAGTCCTAAGATCAACCCCTAGTTTCCACAGGCCAAGTATCTTTTGTAGTTTTCTAGGTATTTCATTTATATTGACCGATTCAATGTCATTAATACGTATTCTATCAATCATCTCATTCCACTTATTAAGTCTGTAAGTATCGTCAATTACAGTGTGCCAGTCGTTTTCATTAAACCAGTTTCGTCCTAATCGGACTTCGAGTCTTAGTATAGGTGGTAATTCTATATCACAGAATTGAGTCTTTCTATTTCTTCGCTTAAATTCTGGAGCTTTAGAGTAAATTACAAGTTGTTGTCTTTTGGGGTGTCCAAAATATACAGTTCCGCTCTTTGTAACGGGTTTGCCCCATTTTTCCCCAGTCGTTTTAGATAATTCCAATAAAGTTGTTTCAATATCAGACTCAGAATCAAAAATTATTGAATGAGTTATATCTAGTCGAGTGATTTTAATTAATTTCCAGTTTGTAATATTGAGCTCTGAACAAATGTTTTGAAGCATATTTTCTACGATAGACCACTGGTCAATTGCTATAACATTATGTCCTTGGGCGTATTTTGAAGGATTTCCACTAATAGTTAGGTCGTCACCATAAGGAGCTATATAAATATTACTTTCACCTGATGATACAGATCTTGGTAAAGATGAAGTCATTATGATTTCACCATTATGATCAGATTTAATATTTAGACCAAATTCAGGTAATGAATCAACCCAGAGTCTACAGGTTATCCAATCAACCATTTAAATCACATGTGACAGATTTGTGACGAAATGGAGGCCAAATTAGACCATTTGAGACTAATAAAGAAGGTTTGGCAAAAGGAGGTGAAGGTTCTAGACCGCCGTTCTGTAGCGGTCTAGAGTGGTCTTCGTTAGTGCGTTGGTTGGTGGAGACGGCGGGGATCGAACCCGCGTCCGCAAGTACTCCGCTTCAGGCTCTACATGCTTAGATTTCGCCTTTTAATTTAATTATTCAAGCTCCGGCAGATCAGGATTTTGAACAACGAGTCTGTTTAAGTTTTAATGTTCTGATCTCAGGCCGACCAGAGCACGATCTTGTATTAGATGACTCCCAAAATCCAACGCCTACAAGCAAGCACTGGCTGGAAGGCAATCTACTGGTTATTAAGCAGCGATTGCGTAGTTGTTATCGTTAGCAACTATAATTTAGCAACTGTATTTACGAGGTAAGTGCTATCCTCGACATGCACCATAAAGTTTTGTTACCCACGTCGAAACCAATGTCGTCCCCAGTGAGCTGGTTAAGCTAAGTTCATTATAACAGATTTATCTTATGCTGTGGTGGCGGTGGAAGCATCATTGCTTTAAAATTCACATACTTACCCTGATTTACATCATTATTGAGGCAATAAATGCAATATTTCCGTGGATCCCCCGCGCTATCAGCTTTTCGTATCGAAAAACTACTATCACAGCTTAAATCTAAAATTCCCGCTATAACTGGCTTACAAGCTATATATGTGCATTTTGCAGATATTCAAGGGGAGCTAACTGAAAATCAGTCAGCGGTGTTACAAAAACTTTTAACTTATGGCCCATCTTTTACTTCTGAGGAGCATGAAGGCGAGCTGTTTCTGGTGATACCACGTTTTGGCACTATATCTCCCTGGGCTTCAAAAGCCACTGATATTGCGCAGCATTGTGGCCTTGAGTGTGTTTCTCGCTTGGAGCGAGGCATTGCGTACACTATTGAGCCAGGTTCTGGCAGCCTTACGGATGATGATCGCAATTATATAAAATCACAAATTCATGACCGTATGATTGAAATGGTTCTTGGTGATTTTGACTCGGCAGCGGCTTTATTTGATAAAGCTGAACCCACAGAAGGTAGCCATGTAGATATATTAGGCGGTGGGCGCGATGCCCTTGTTGCGGCTAATAGTGAGTTGGGTCTGGCTTTATCTGATGATGAAATTGATTATTTACTAGAATACTTTAAATCCGTTAAACGTAACCCTGGTGATGCGGAGTTAATGATGTTTGCACAGGCAAACTCTGAACACTGCCGTCACAAAATATTTAATGCAGACTGGGTTATTGATGGCGAAGAGCAGGATATTTCCCTGTTTAGCATGATTCGTAATACTTATAACAAATCACCAGAAAACATTCTTAGTGCCTATCACGATAACTCATCCGTCATTGAAGGTAATACTGCAGGGCGTTTTTTTGCGGATGGCCCTAAAGGTGAATATACCTGGCATCAGGAGTCTATGCCGATATTGATGAAGGTAGAAACGCACAATCACCCGACGGCTATTTCACCATTTCCAGGTGCGGCTACAGGCTCTGGCGGTGAGATACGTGATGAAGGTGCAACAGGTCGAGGCTCTAAACCTAAAGCGGGTTTATCGGGTTTCTCTGTTTCAAATTTACAAATACCTGGTTTTTCACAGCCATGGGAAACAGATAATGGCAAGCCGGATAGAATTGTATCTGCTTTAGATATCATGATAGATGGGCCGTTGGGCGCAGCTGCTTTTAATAATGAATTCGGGCGCCCTAATATCAATGGTTATTTCCGTACATTTGAAGAAAAAACACCGGGCACTAACGGTGATGAAATTCGTGGTTACCATAAGCCGATAATGCTTGCCGGTGGTTTCGGTAATATGCGTAAAGAACATATCGATATGATTGATATGCCTGTTGGAACACCCATTGTATTGTTGGGTGGCCCGGCAATGTTAATTGGTTTAGGCGGTGGTGCAGCCTCATCAATGGCTTCGGGTGAAAGCGCAGAGAATTTAGACTTTGCATCAGTACAACGTGGTAACCCTGAAATGGAACGCCGCTGTCAGGAAGTTATCGATAGGTGTTGGGCGCAAAGTGATAACCCCATAGTCTGGATACATGATGTGGGTGCAGGCGGAATTTCAAATGCATTGCCTGAGCTGGTTAATGACGGTGGCCGAGGTGCAGAGTTTGAATTACGAGAAGTGCATATTGATGAACCGGGCATGTCGCCGATGGAAATTTGGAGCAATGAATCGCAGGAACGTTATGTTATTGCAATTGCCGAAGATCGTTTAGATGAGTTTAAAGCTTATTGTGATCGTGAGCGTTGCCCTTATGCCGTATTAGGTTTAACAACAGAAGCCAAAGAATTAAAAGTACACGATAAGCATTTTGATGATTATCCGGTTGATATGCCGTTGGATGTTTTGCTAGGTAAACCACCCAAAATGTTACGCAATGTAAAACATGAAAATGTTGAGCACAAAACATTTGAAACAAAAGATATCGACATTAAAGAAGCGGCTAAACGAGTTTTAAGTTTACCTTCCGTTGCCAATAAAACCTTTTTAATTAGTATTGGTGATCGTAGTGTTACCGGGCAAATTTCTCGTGACCAGATGGTAGGGCCATGGCAGGTGCCAGTGTCAGATGTTGCGGTTACTACCACATCGTTTAATGTGCATACGGGTGAAGCTATGGCTATGGGTGAACGCACACCAATTGCATTATTAGATGGTGCGGCGTCTGGGCGTATGGCAGTAGGTGAGGCAATTACTAATATTGCTGCTAGTGCAATTAATAAAATGGGAGATATAAAACTCTCTGCAAACTGGATGGCTCCTGCAGGCCACCCGGGTGAAGATGCAATTTTATATGACACGGTAAAAGCTGTCGGTATGGAACTGTGCCCCGAGTTAGGTATTGCGATTCCTGTTGGTAAAGACTCCATGTCAATGAAAACGGTATGGGAGCAGGAAGGCGAAGAGCGTTCAGTAACAGCACCTCTATCGTTAGTTATTACAGCGTTTTCACCTGTAACTGATGTGCGTAGCACGATGACTCCGCAATTACAGAATAAACCTGACACCTTGTTAGTGTTAATAGATTTGGGTGAAGGCAAAAATCGTTTAGGCGGTTCTGCACTTGCCCAGGTTTATAAGCAAATAGGAAACACGCCAGCTGATTTGGATACGCCTGAATTATTGAAAAACTTTTTCTCAATCATTCAGGATTTAAATCATCAGGGAAAATTACTGTCTTATCACGACCGTTCTGATGGTGGTTTGTTTACCACGCTTTGTGAGATGTCATTTGCAGGCCACTGTGGTATTAGCATTGATATGGCAGGCATGGGTGAAGACCTGGTTGCCGCTTTATTTAATGAAGAGCTGGGCGCAGTAATACAAATTAACTCGGCAGATGTTGAATTTGTAATGAGTGATTTACGCGCAAATGGCCTGGGTGATCATAGTTATGTGATTGGAACAACTAACCAGAATGATCAAATTGAATTCTTTAATGATGTAGAGCCAGTTTTCTCGGATTCAAGAGTTAACTTACAGCGTGTCTGGTCTGAAACAACTTATCAAATGCAAAGCCTGCGTGATAACCCGGAATGTGCACAGCAGGAATTTGATTTGATTCTGGATGAAAAAGATCCGGGCATTTCACCTGCACTTAGTTTTGATATTAATGAAAATGTATCTGCACCTTATATTGCAACAAATATTAAGCCGCGAATGGCTGTTTTGCGTGAGCAGGGTGTTAACGGACAAATTGAAATGGCCGCAGCATTTGATCATGCGGGCTTTGAAAGTGTTGATGTACACATGAGCGATATTTTATCAGGTCGTGTTTCATTAAGTGATTTTAAAGGGCTTGTTGCCTGTGGTGGTTTCTCCTATGGTGATGTCTTAGGTGCCGGAGAAGGCTGGGCTAAAACTATTTTGTTTAATGAAAAAGCACGTGATGAATTTGGCGCGTTTTTCCAGCGTGATGATAGTTTCGCATTGGGTGTATGTAATGGCTGTCAGATGATGGCAAACATTAAAGAGTTAATTCCCGGTGCCGAGAACTGGCCGCATTTTGTGCGCAATTTATCAGAACAGTTTGAAGCACGTTTTAGCACGGTGGAAATAATGGAATCATCTTCTATCTTCCTACAGGGTATGGCCGGTTCTAAAATGCCAATAGCGGTTGCACATGGCGAAGGCCGAGCAGAATTTAAAGCAGGTGCTGATGTGAATGCGAGTCATCAGGCAATGCGATTTGTTAATCACTATGGTGATGCGACAGAAACCTATCCGCTTAATCCAAATGGTTCCGCGGGTGGTGTCACTGGTTTTACAACAGATGATGGTCGGGTAACCATTATGATGCCACACCCCGAGCGTGTTTTTAGAACAGTGCAGCACTCATGGCACCCATCTGACTGGGATGAAGATAGCCCATGGATGCGTATGTTTAGAAATGCCCGGGTTTGGGCTGGCTAATTTCGTTACAAAAAGAAGGGTGGGCGAAACAAAGTGCGCTCACCCTGTAACTATTTTTAAAAGTATTTAAGGAATGAAATGCAAAAAGTATTAATCGCAGGTGGTGCCGGTTTCATCGGTTCTCATACAGCCGACCTTTTAATGGAAAAGGGGGTTAAGGTTCGTATACTTGATAACTTAAGCTCAGGCCATCGTAGTAACTTACCTGTTGAGCACCCTTTAATGGAATTTGTTGAAGGTGATATACGTGATGCAGATACTGTAAAAGAAGTTATGAAAGGCATTACGCATGTGGTGCATTTAGCTGCTCAGGTTTCTGTTGTTGCTTCACTTGAAGATCCAGAGTTTTCTGCGCAACAAAATATTATTGGTTATTTGAATGTCTTAGATGCGGCAAAAAATGAAGGTGTTAAACGCATGGTTTATGCATCATCAGCGGCTATTTATGGTGAGCCGCATATATTGCCGTTAACCGAAGATGTACCAATGAAGCAGCTTTCTCCATATGGATTAGAGAAAAAGTTTAACGAAGATTACGCTGATTTATATTACCGACTGTATGACTTTACCTCAGTCGGCATGCGTTTTTTTAATGTGTATGGCCCCAGGCAAGACCCTAAATCACCTTATGCAGGTGTTATTGCGTTGTTTATGGATAGAATTAAGGAAAATCAACCGTTTGTTGTGAACGGTGATGGCGAGCATACTCGCGATTTTATTTATGTACGTGATGTTGCAAGAACCAATGTCGCAGCTTTAGAGCTTACGTATCACGGTGCTGTAAATGTAGCTACCGGTAGGAAAACATCATTACTTGAGTTAATTGATGTGCTGTCTGAAGTGTCGGGTAATAAGGCTGATTTTACTCATGGTGAACCCAGAGAAGGGGATATCATTCACTCTTTGGCTGACCCTTCAAGAATGAATAATGAGCTGCAGGTGGTTGCAGAAACAGAACTAAAGGATGGGCTGGCAAAGCTGCTGGCATCGGTATCTTAGTTTAGTTTAAGAAGTAAGCATTACCACATGAATAGTCAGAAAGATAAAACGTGGGTGTTGTTATGAAATTAACTATTTTTGTTTCATTATTATTGTTGTTATCTGCCTGTAGCCTGCCTGGCAATAAACCGGATAAGGAACTACCCTCTGCTGGAGAAAATGTTTCCGGGCTAAATAAACTCAGATTTGTAGCCATAGGGGATGCGGGAAGAGGCAATGCAGGTCAGCTTGAAGTTGCTAATGCTATTAATAATAAATGTGCAAAAGATGGCTGTGACTTTGTTTTAATGTTGGGAGACAATATTTATAAAACAGGTGTAAGCAGCACTACCGATACTCAATTTCAGACGAAATTTGAAGAACCCTATAAAGCTATATCGATTCCATTTTATATGGTGCTTGGAAATCATGATTATGGTCGATCAGGCTTCGATGTTAGCAAATCAATTTACCAGATTAATTACTCAAAAAATTCTACCAGGTGGAAAATGCCTGGGCCTTTTTATCAATTCAAGGTAAAAAATACAAACTTCTTCGCACTCGATACAAATGCTCAGATGTACCATCAGGCTAAAGATCAGAAAAAAGATGTCTCTAACTGGATCGCACAATCCAGTTCTACGTGGAAAATTGCTTTTGGCCATCACCCCTACATATCTAATGGTAGACATGGAAACGCAGGTTATTACGACGGCCGAGCGGATACAGATGTGAAAAATGGCAAGGGTGTAAAAGATTTTTCTGAATCGGTTTGGTGCGGTAAAGTTGACTTGTATTTATCTGGTCATGATCATAGTAGGCAATGGCTAGATGTTGATTGCAAAGGCACTCAGTTAGCTTTATCAGGTGCGGCTGCAACTACTACTGAGATAGAAGGGTTTAATCCTGTTCTGTTTGAATCTGATGAGCTCGGTTTTTTGTATATATCAATTGATGGCAAAAAACTTACAGCTGAATTTATTGATGTTGATGGGGTGGTAGATTTCACTCATACAATGGATAAATAGTGTAGGCGTGTAAATTTACCTGTTCTACTTTGCTCTACAGGGTTAAAAATTTTAACTAATCTAAAAACTATCTCTTTCTAAGCTATGCATAAGTAAAATATTATAATGTTTGCTTTTATCTAAGTTACTAAATTACTTAGACTCGATGATTGTAAAGATTATTATCAAAAATGAAAATAATTATCATTTGCAATTTCTGATATTGAAAATAATTTTTATGGCCATAAATAGTAGAGTGATTACTAAATATGAAATGGGAATAAACTTATTTCATTTATTATGGTCTTTAACAGTGTCATGCATTGCGTATGACGAGGATGTGTTTACACTAGAAAATATATAAAGTGTTTTATTGTTCACTCATAAATTTCATTAAGAGGAGAAAAAAATGAGAGTGTACGGTATTTTTGCCATTTCCCTATTTTTTTTAATGCTACCTTTTCAAATGTCTCAGGCAGCATTACCGGCTTATGATATTGAAGGAAAGCCTTTTCCCTCATTAGCGCCTATGTTGAAAAAGGTGAATCAAGCTGTGGTGAACATTTCAACCTACTCAACTCAACAGTCTACTTATAACCCCTTATTGAACGATCCATTTTTCAGGCATTTTTTTAACATCCCAGATCAAAAAAGGTTTAGACAGAAGGCACCAGAAAAACGCCAGAGAAGTGCGGGTTCTGGCGTAATTGTTAAAGCTGAAGATGGCATCGTTATGACCAATTATCATGTGATAAAAGGTGCTGATGAGGTTCAGGTGTCACTAGTTGACGGGCGTAGTTATCAGGCAAAGGTGCTAGGTGTTGACCCTGAGCTGGATGTGGCAATGCTGAAGATAAATGCTAAAAATCTGACCGAGGTAAAGTTCGCAGATTCGAGTCTGCTTGAGGTAGGGGATTTTGTTGTCGCCATAGGTAACCCTTTTGGTCTTGGGCAAACCGTTACTACCGGTGTGGTAAGTGCGTTAGGACGTACAGGTCTTGGGATAGAAGGTTATGAAAATTTTATACAGACAGATGCCTCAATAAATCCAGGTAATTCTGGTGGTGCTTTAGTGAATTTACGCGGCGAACTAGTAGGAATAAATACCGCGATAATCGCACCAGCAGGTGGCAATGTGGGTATTGGATTTGCTATACCGATAAATATGGCTAAATCCAGTATGGCTAAAATAATTCAACATGGTGAAGTTAAACGTGGTCAGCTGGGTGTGGGTATTCAGAGTATTACACCCGATTTAAGAAATGCATTTAACCTGGAAAATGGTCAACAGGGTGTTTTAATCACTAATGTTTCCAAAGGTTCATCCGCGGATAAAGCAGGATTACAATCAGGGGATATCGTGCTTAAAGTTGATGGCGTAGCAATGCAGTCTACAGGTCAGTTACGTAGCTTAATTGGTATGAAGACTATAGGTGATAAAGTAAAATTAACGATACAACGTGATGGCCGCAAGAAAGATATTTCTATGAAAGTGGGTGAACCCCAATCCCTTGTGGCAGTTAATCAAAAGTTGCATACAATGCTCGAAGGAGCTCGATTTGAAAACAACCCAGATGGAAAGGGTGTTGTTGTTACACAAATTGCGCCTAATTCTGTAGCATTTTATAGCGGCCTGCGTATTGATGATGTAATTGTTGGTGCTAATAAACAGCGGGTATATGATATTGATTCATTTAGTAAGGCATTAAAGCGCAGTCAGTCATCATTGTTGTTACGTATAAGCCGTAATGGTGGTTCACTGTTTATTGTTATTCGTTAGCAGTAAGTTTTCATAACTGTTTGTCACCGAGACACAGAGTATATAAATAAAATAACATCTTTCTAAATGCAGGAGGAAAGCCTGGTTGGGCTTTTGCTTACATTTGTTATTTCTTATTGAACTCTGCGCCTCGGTGGACAATCGTTTAATGACTACCAGCTTGATAGTTACAGGTTTACATAGTTATGTAAGTTCTGTTTCTTTCATTTTTGCTTTATCTAAAAAAGGGTAGTCGGTATAACCCTTGGCGTCACCACCATAAAAAGTAGATTGATCGGGTTCATTTAGAGGTGCGTTTTGTGCAAAGCGTTCTACCAGATCAGGGTTGGCAATATAAAGTTGACCAAATGCTACCATGTCCGCCTTACCTTGTGATATTGCCTCTTCAGCTGTTTCCAGGTTGTACCCCATGTTTGCCATGTATAAACCATTAAAGTGACTTTTAAGCTCGCTATAGTTCACATTGCGATCTCCATTTAGCATATCACCTTCAAGCACGTGTAAATATGCAAGATTATGCTTGTTAAGCATATCAGCTACGGCATTAAATGTTTCTTGAGGTTGTGAGTCTCTAATATCATTAAACTGATTTTCAGGTGATATGCGTACACCAACACGATTATCCGGCCAAACTTTTTCAACCGCAGTAACCACTTCATCAAGTAAGCGCATTCTATTTTCAATGCTGCCACCATAATTATCAGTGCGAGTGTTAGAGCCATCACGTAAAAACTCATCTAGCAAATAACCATTAGCAGAGTGAATTTCAACGCCATCAAAGCCAGCCTTTTTTGCATTTTCAGCCGCAGTCACATAGTCAGCTATTAGCTGGGGTATTTCCTCTATATCTAGCGCCCTGGGTGTAACAAAAGGCTGTATACCTTCGTAGGTTACCGCTTCACCTTCAGGTTTTATTGCCGATGGTGCAACGGGCAGAATACCATCTGGCAACAAGGAAGGGTGTGATATACGGCCTACATGCCATAACTGTATAAAAATTAAACCGCCTTCTTTATGAACCGAATCTGTAATTTTTTTCCATCCGCCAATTTGAGCCTCAGAGTGGATGCCGGGTGTTGATGGGTAACCTAGTGCAGTTGATGATATTTGGCTAGCCTCAGTTATTAATAAGCCAGCACTAGCCCGTTGTGTGTAATAGAGGGTATTAAGATCGGTAGGTACGTTTCCATCACTTGCACGATTTCGGGTAAGTGGAGCCATGACAATACGGTTAGACAAGTTTAGTTTTCCCATATTTAGAGTACTGAAAAGCTGTGCATTTGAGGGGGTTATGCTGGACATGTTAGCTCCTGGGTATTGATGATTAGGTCTGAATCGGGGAATCTGAGATTATTATAATCATTTGATTGTCTTTAAATAGATGTCAAAATGACGTATATATGTTTCCAATTTGGAAACAATTGGGGTGTGCGTATGGATGTTGCCAGTAGATTAATATTATTTGCAGATGTTATTGATAGTGGTAGCTTCAGCCAGGCTGCGAGTCGTCGTGGAGTTAACCGGTCAATGGTTAGTAAGCAAATTTCACAACTTGAGGAAACGTTGGGGGTGAGGTTGCTAAATCGAACCACGCGCAGTTTAAGCTTAACTGATGCAGGTCACTCTATTTATCAGCATGCCAGCAGTATACGCAATCAGCTAATGGAAACGGATGCTCTCGTTGCATCACTGCGTGAAAGTGTAAGTGGTGAGTTACGTATATCCAGCACAACCCATTTTGGGCGTATGCATGTGATGCCAGTTATTAATAAGCTGGTAGCTGACTATCCCGAGCTTAAAATAGATTTACGCCTCGAAGATCGTTACGTGGATATTGTAGGTGAGCGTTATGATGTCGCTATACGAATTACCTCACCTGCTGATTCATCTCTCATTGCTCGTAAGCTCACAAATAATAAGCTGGTAATGGTTGCCTCACCTGATTATCTTGAAAAGCAGGGTACTCCTAAAGTCATAGATGATTTGTCTAGTCACCGTTTTGTTGTATATGCAGGTGAAAATGGAGTACAGGATAACTGGGCATACCACGATGGTTCAGAAATTAAAAACGTTTCAGTAAACGTTCATACAAAAGTTAATGATGGATATGCGTTGTTAAAAACAGCATTAAATGGAACTGGCATAGGTTTAACGTTATTCTCAGAGTGTGCTGATGAACTCAAATGTGGTTCGTTGGTGCAGGTACTGCCTGATGTGAAGTTACAGTCATTTATCTCCACGTATATTATGTACCCCAGTCGTAGCCATGTACCTAAAAAAACAAGGTTGTTTATAGATCGCATGGTTGAGTACGTCAGGCAGCAGGATTTTTATATTGAATGATCAGGGTGCAAGTTAGCTGTTTGCGGACAACTAGCTTGCAGTTTTTCAAATACTCACATTTACTTATGATGCGAGCCTTTTAAAATGCGAGCTTTATCGCGATTCCAGTCACGATCTTTGTCATCTGCACGTTTATCATGTAATTGTTTGCCTTTCGCTAAACCTATCTCCATTTTCACATGACCCTTGCTCCAGTACATTTTTAAAGGTACCAGTGTGTAGCCTTTTCTCTCTACCGCCCCTACGAGTTTATCAATTTCATTTCGATGCAATAATAGCTTTCGGGCGCGGCTGGGTTCTGGATTTATATGCGTTGAGGCAGAGAGTAGCGCTGTTATCTGACCACCTAGCCAGAATATTTCATTGTTCTTTACCATGACATAGGTATCGGTCATTTGTACACGGCCGTCACGTATGCTTTTAACTTCCCAGCCTTCAAGCACAATACCAGCTTCGAATGTTTTTTCTATGCTGTAGTCATGGCGGGCTTTTTTGTTTAAAGCGATAGTGCTGCTTGGCTTTTTGGATGATTTTTTGCTTTTATTTGCCATTCTTATTAGTGATAAATCTAGAGGTAGTCAGTTAATGTTGGCTGATTATACTTTAAGAGAGCTTTGCACGAGGGTTATTTTTTCATTATGGCAAGGCTGAGATGCACTTAAATGTAAGTCAGTAAGGCAAGCGAGTGCTTTTCAGGTGTTTTTAAGGGGAGGGGTAGTTCGCATAAAACCCTTCTAAATGTCTATTGTGGGTTTTGAAAATGTTTATCAAAAGTTAATAGTCGTTTACACTTGTTACAGTTAATCGTTTAAATAAGTTTTTAAGAATAACAAAATAAAAATCAGCCTCT
>Ga0209345_10002631_pt1 | contig 19537 bp, 18 predicted proteins | sample Cruoilmetagenom7_FD_187294 | JGI IMG/M metagenome (GOLD analysis project Ga0209345, IMG submission 187294) | Oil polluted marine microbial communities from Coal Oil Point, Santa Barbara, California, USA - Sample 7 (SPAdes) (version 2) | ecosystem: Environmental > Aquatic > Marine > Oil seeps ... | reverse complement strand
GTGCCAGAGCATGGCCGGCAACCGTCGCATAATCACGGTCTTCCGATAGCCGGATTCCGAGCCGTTCGGCCAGCGCATCTATCGCCATTGCGCCCGATACCAGATAGCTGCCATCGGCGCGTTCGATCAGGCTCCGCTGGGTTTTTTCATCCTGATCCGACACAAATTCGCCGGCGATGGAACTGAGCAGGTCATTGGGCGTGACGATACCTTCGAAATGGCCATATTCGTCATGCACCAGCACCATCGGCACTTCGGCTTCGCGCAGAATATCCAGCGCGTCGAGCGCATCAAGCTGGTCAGGCACCTTTTCGAGCGCGCGCATCAATTTGCGCAGATCCAGAACCTCGCCACTCAACTGCGCCGCCACAATATCACGCGCCTGAACAACGCCGCAGATATCATCGACAGAATCTTCGGCAACCGGAAAGCGGCTATGCGGTGATCCGATCAGCAATCCGTGGATTTCCTCGGTCGTCGCGTTGATATCAAGCCAGTCGACTTCCGTCCGGGGCGTCATCACCTCGCGAATCGGCCGGTCCGCCATCCGCACCACACCTGCAATGACGGCCCGCTCATGCTCCTCGATCACGCCGGATCGCGTCGCTTCTGCAAAGACCATCTGCAATTCTTCGGCGGTAACATGGCTTTTCTCGTCGCGCTTCATCCCCATCATCCGGAAGATCAATGCGCTGCTATTGTCGAGCAGCCAGACGAGCGGCGCGGAAATGCGCGCCAGCATTGCCATCGGTTGCGCCATGATTATCGCGATCCGCTCGGCAGAACGCAGCGCGATCTGCTTGGGTACCAGTTCGCCAATCACCAGCGAAGCATATGTGGTCAGGCCAATCACCAGCACAAAGCCGACGGTGCCCGCCAATTCGGCTTGCATGCCCAATGCCTGCAGCCGTTCTGCCACCGGTCCGCCGAGGCTGGCGCCGGAAAATGCACCGGCGACGATACCGATCAGGGTGATACCGATTTGCACCGTGGACAGAAATTTTCCAGGGTCGCTGGCCAGACGAAGGGCGGTTTTTGCACCGCGGCTGCCCTGGTCGGCCCGACTGTGCAAATTCGCCTTGCGCGCAGAAACTATCGCCAGCTCTGACATGGCAAATACACCATTGATCAGTACCAACAGAATAATGATCGCGACGTCAAACCAGGGAAAGGGTGTCATATTGTCCATTGAAAGGGCGAAATGCCATAAGCCCTTTAGCAGCAAGTTTTACAAAATCTCAAGTTTGCTGTCAGTTGCCATTCATTTATATTGCGTTAGTCGGAACCTTCTGATCGACGAAGCGTTATCTTCATCGAACAGGGTGACCTATAAGGGGAATGAAAATGCGGATCAATAAATCAATTATAACAGCGGCTTCGCTCGGCGCTCTGGCACTGACCAGCGGCTGCGTAACCAATCCTGAAACCGGAAACCGTACCATCTCGAAGACGGCCATTGGCGGCCTCGGCGGCGTGGTCGGCGGCTATCTGCTCGGTGATATTCTGGGCGGACGAAATGACCGCACCGCCAAGATCGTTGGCGCTGGCCTCGGCGGTCTCGCGGGCGCAGGGATCGGCTATTATATGGATGAGCAGGAAAAGAAGCTGCGCGAACAGACCGCCGGTACCGGTATCGACGTGACGCGCGAAGGCGACAACCTGATCCTCAACATGCCTTCCAACGTGACTTTCGCTGTCGATAGCAGCGCGATCAGTCCCGCTTTTCAAAGCACGCTGAGCAGTGTTGCCGATACATTGTCACGTTATGAGAAAAGCTATGTCGATGTCCTTGGTCACACCGACAGCACCGGCAGCGATGCCTATAATCAGGCGCTGTCCGAGCGCCGCGCGGAATCGGTTGCCAATTTCCTCGCCAACAGCGGTGTCCAGCGTGCACGGATCGCGACAAAAGGCTATGGTGAAAGCCAGCCGATTGCGAGCAACAGCACAGAGGAAGGCCGCGCAGCCAACCGCCGTGTCGAAATCAAGATCGTTCCGATCGCAGAGGACGATCTGAACTACTAATATAACGCTTGCGCTAATCCCGCTATTGCGGGCATCCTCTTTACAAATAAAGAGGATGCCCGTTCATGGCCACAGTCAATTTTTCCATCGACCTTAGCGGACGTACCGCCATCGTAACCGGTGCATCGGCCGGACTTGGCCGTCGCTTCGCCAAAATATTGGCCGCCTGTGGCGCAAACGTTGCCTGTACGGCTCGCCGCAAGGACAAGCTGGACAATCTGGTCGATGAAATCACCGCTGAAGGCGGCACGGCCAAAGCCTTTGCGCTTGACGTGCGCGATGCAGCGCAGCTTCAGGCAATCATTCCCGCCGTCGCCGAAACGCTCGGCCAGCCGGACATTTTGGTGAACAACGCCGGGATCGTCGACGCCGAACATGCAACCCGGATGTCGATCGACCTGATCGACGATGTTCTGGATACAAATCTGCGCAGCGTCTTCATCTTGTCGAACGAATTTGCCCGTCCGCTGATCGCCCAGAAAACGCCCGGGCGGATCGTCAACGTCGCATCCATCGCGGCCACCAGCTACAGTGGCGGCGGTGCAGCCCTCTATTCGACGACCAAGGCCGGGGTGGTTCGCATCACCGAAACGCTGGCGGTTGAATGGTCAAAATTTCATATCAATGTGAATGGCATCGCGCCCGGCCTGTTCGCCACCGACATGGCCGACGGCATGATCGAGCGCGCCGGCGATTTTTCGGTCCATTTCCCGCGCAAGCGTGTGGCTCAACCGGAGCAGATGGACAGCACGCTGCTCTATCTGGTGTCGCCCTCTTCGGATGCGGTGACCGGCACCGTGATCAAGATCGATGACGGCCAGGGTTCGCGCTAGACCATTTCGCCCTTGAGCAGTTTCGGCAGATCGCCGGTTTCGCCCTTTGCTTCCGCCATGAATTGGGCCTTGAGCGGTGCAATGCGCTGGATCAGCCCAATACCCATGCGCCGTATCGCCGAGGATGTTGCGCCCGGCAGGCCGAACAGGCGGGTCAGCAGGTCGGTTGCCGCGGACACCATCATATTGTCAAAGCTGCGCCAACGATCATAGCGGGCTAGAATCTGCGGATCTCCAAGATCGAGACCGGTTCGCGCGCCCTCGACCAGGCATTCCGTCAACGCGGCAACATCTCGCAAGCCGAGGTTGAGCCCCTGTCCCGCTATCGGATGAATACCATGACCGGCATCCCCGATCAGCACCAGACGGTCGGCGGTCAGGTGCGAACTATGGTGAAAACCGAGCGGGTAGGTCGGGCGATCGGTGAGCAGCTCGATCTCGCCAAGAAAACCGCCGGTTTTCTTCATCATTTCGGCGACAAAGGCGCGCTTGTTGATATTGGCATAGGCTGGCCCGTCCTTGCGCGAAACCGACCACACAATCGCCGAGCGGTGTCTGCCGTCGGCATCGTCAAGCATCGGCAGGATCGCAAAGGGTCCGGCCGGGAAAAACAGTTCATAGGCGGTGTTGCCATGCGGCTTTTCATGGGCAATCTTGCAGACAATCGCATTGTGATCATATTGCCAGTGCGCCATGATGATCCCTGCTTCTTCCCGCATCCGGCTGCCCCGTCCGTCGGCGGCAATTAACAGCGGAGCGGCAAGCTGCTCGCCATTGTCGAGCGATATATCGACGCGATGCTCCTGACGATCACAGGAAGCGACTTGTGTCGACAGGTGCATAGTGATGCGATCATCGGCCTGAACCGCTTCGAACAACAGCCGACGCAGCACAGCATTTTCGACCATGATACCCATCGGACCTTCGTCATCGCCCGGTACGAAATCCAGCGTTCCCGACTTCAACCCGTCATTGACCAGTATTTTCTCAATCTCGCAACCATGTGGCCGCAGCTTGTCGGCCAGGCCGATGGCGTCAAACATGTTCCAGCTGGCGCTGTTGATCGCCGATACCCGGGCATCGGCTTGCGGGTTGAGCAGATCGGCCGGGTCAGCACGGTCGATGATCGCGACGCGCAGTCCGTGGGCAGCCAGCGTCAACGCCTGGGTCAGACCGATCATGCCGGCTCCCAATATGATGATATCGCTATTCCGAGATTCAAATCCCATGGAGATCGCCTTTCCGAGCCATAATATGGAATCTAGGTAGGCAACGACGACGGGGAAAGAAAGGCAAATCCGGTAAAATAACGCCAAGAAACTTGACGGCGACTCCCCGATTCGCGCAAAGGAGCAGATAGTTAATGCCCGCCTTCGGCTGGGGTGAGGCACGGGAGTATATGATGGCGGAAAAAGCCAATGAAGCGAATTGGCGCGAGATCATGCGTCTCAGCCTGATGCGCAGCGGTGCCCTAATCGGGGCCATCACAATTGTGCTGGCTACCCTTTTCCTGTTTTTGGCATTGGTCAGCTATTCGCCCAGCGATCCTTCGTTCAATACTTCCGCAGGCAGTGTGGAACATAATTGGATGGGGATTTTCGGATCCTATCTGTCCGATCTGCTCCTGACGCTCATCGGACTACCCGTCATTCTGCTCCTGCCGCTGCTGCTCGTCTTCGCCAACCGGCTATGGCGGGACATTCCGCAGCCAGACTGGAAGAAACAACTGCTTTGGTGCCTGCTGGGGATATTGTTGGTGGGGACCAGCCTGGCGCTATGGGTCCCGGCCCCCGAAATGGAATTGCCGTCGGGGCTTGGCGGACTCTCCAGCATGCTGATCGCCAATGGCATCAGCGCTGCTCTCAACGCCGTTTCTGCCAGCTGGAGCGGTCTGGTTTCCGGTATCCTGATCGCCCTGACCCTGGCTGGCGGCCTTGTCCTCAGCTATTATAGCTTGCGGCTCGATCGCCCCCTGTTCTCCGGCGCATCGCTAAAAATTCCGGCGGTCAAGCTTCCCTTTGGCCAGAAAGATGACAGCCTTGTGATCGAACCGGATCGTTCCGGTGCCGTTCCGGCCAAAGTCAAAAAAGACCCCGCTCCGCGCAAGGAAGTCAAACCCGACAACCGGCCACCGCCGGAAATCAGCGACCGGGCATTGCCTCCGAAAAAAGCGGGTGCAAACAAGGCCAAGCAAGGTGATTTCTTCGGACCGTATGTCCTGCCCTCACTCGACCTGCTGACCCCTGCCCCGGAACAGAATAACAATGTGATCGACAAGGCCGGACTGGAACGCAACGCGCGCCTGCTCGAATCGGTGCTCGACGATTTCCACGTCAAGGGCACGATCAATGCCGTTCGCCCGGGCCCTGTGGTCACCATGTATGAGCTGGAGCCCGCTCCCGGTATCAAGGCAAGCCGCGTCATCCAGCTGGCCGAAGATATTGCCCGCAATATGTCGGCACTCTCGGCGCGCGTCGCTGCCATTCCGGGGCGCACGGTCATGGGCATCGAACTGCCCAACACCAATCGTGAAATGGTCGTGCTGCATGAGATGGTCGGTAGCGACAGTTTCGCCGAACAGACCGGCAAATTGCCGATCATTCTCGGCAAGAACATCTCCGGCGATCCGGTCATCGCCGATCTCGCACCGATGCCGCATTTGCTGGTCGCCGGCACCACCGGTTCGGGTAAGTCTGTCGGCCTGAACTGCATGATATTGTCGCTGCTCTACCGCCTGACGCCCGAAGAGTGCAAAATGATCATGATTGATCCGAAGATGCTGGAACTCAGCACCTATGACGATATTCCGCATCTCCTGTCTCCCGTGGTGACTGAGCCGACCAAGGCTATCCGGGCGCTAAAATGGGCGGTCGAGCAGATGGAAGAACGCTACCGGATGATGTCGTCGATATCGGTCCGCAATCTGGCAAACTACAACGAGAAGGTGAAGGCCGCCAAGGCCAAGGGCCAACCGCTCGGCCGCCGGGTCCAGACTGGCTATGATCCGGAAACATCGCGCCCGATCTACGAGGAAGAGCAGCTCGATTACGAAGTGCTGCCGCAGATCGTGATCATCGTCGACGAACTCGCCGACCTGATGATGACCGCAGGCAAGGAAGTCGAATTCCTGATCCAGCGTCTCGCGCAAAAGGCCCGTGCGGCCGGTATCCACCTGATCATGGCAACCCAGCGGCCATCGGTCGATGTCATCACCGGCGTGATCAAGGCCAATCTGCCGACCCGGATCAGCTTCCACGTCACCTCCAAGATCGACTCGCGCACGATTCTAGGCGAACAGGGCGCGGAACAGCTGCTCGGCAAGGGCGACATGCTCTACATGCCCGGCGGCAAGCAATTGACGCGCGTTCACGGCCCCTTCGTCTCCGATGACGAAGTGCGCCGGGTGGCCGATCACTGGCGTTCGCAGGGGGCGCCGGACTATATTCAGGCGGTGACCGAAGAGCCGGAAGATGGTAGCTTTGCTCTGGATGGCGCAGACCTGAGCGACAGCAAGGAAGATCGGCAATATGCGCAGGCCTGCCAGATCGTGTTCGAGAGCCAGAAAGTCTCGACCAGCTGGCTGCAGCGGCAATTGCGGATCGGTTATAACACCGCTGCGCGGATCATCGACCGGATGGAGGAAGATGAGTTTATCAGCGCGCCCAACCATATCGGACGCCGGGAAGTGCTGCGCGACCAGCATGGCGAGCCGCTTTAAAGAGATACGGTCTTTTGGCTGTCGAAGTGATTAAGCCATCATTCAATCGCCACTGGCTAGGCGGATATCTGGACAATCTGGAGTTTTCGTAATGTTGAAATATGGTTTCGCCTTGATCGCTGCGCCCCTGGCCCTGACAGCAAGCATGCCCGCTGCAGCCCAGCAAAGCTCTACCAACAGTCTTTCCCAAATTTCGAATCATTTGCGTGCAATGACGACCATGACCGCGAATTTCACCCAGACGGATCGCAGTGGTCAATTGCTGACCGGGACGCTCACAATAAAACAACCTGGAAAGATTCGTTTTCAATATCAAAAGGATGCCAATCTGTTGATCGTCGGAGACGGGAAAGCCCTGACTCTGATCGATTATGAAGTGAACCAGGTCCAGCGCTGGCCGATCAGCAACAGCCCACTGGCCGCGCTGCTCAATCCGGAACGGGATCTGTCGAAATATGGCAAGATCGTTCCGACTCGCAATCCCAACGTTCTGAGCGTCGAAGTCAGCGACCCGAAACGTCCAGAATATGGCGTAATTACAATGGTTTTCACCAAGAAACCGGGTGCACCAGGCGGCTTGAGCCTGGATGGATGGGTCTCCCTCGATTCGAAAAACAACCGGACATCGATCCGGCTATCCAATCAGAAATTCGGAGTGCCGGTTGCCAATAGTAGCTTCAACTGGACCGATCCGCGCCGAAAAAGCCGCGGCAAGCGATGAACCGAGACGGGCTACCGATCAGCAGAATATGATCGCGCTTTCGTTCATATTCGCGACAGAAAGACAGGACTATAACGAAAAACAGGATGAGAAGAGACAGTCAGGTCTTCCCCCCTGTTACCTGGCACAAATTATCTCGACTCATCTTATGCGTGACGAACGCGAGTTTGCCCCCACCTCCTCAATGCCCCCGGAGGTGGGGGTTTTACTTTCTCAATCGATCAAAATTACTGCGCAACCCCAACGCCTTTGGGCTTGGGTTTCTATGCCAGCGTGGCTATCAGACTCCGCATGAGTGATAGTCTGAAAATCGTCAGCTGGAATATTAACAGCATCCGCGCCCGCCTCGACATCGTCGAACGCTTTCTGACAGAGGAAGCACCCGATATCCTGTGCCTGCAGGAAACCAAGGTGCGCAACGAACAATTTCCCGAAGGCATGTTCCGCCGCCTCGGTTATAATCACATGATATTGCACGGCCAGCCGATGCACCATGGTGTCGCGATCATCAGCCGCGTGCCGCTGCACAAGGACGAACGGTTCGACTGGCAGAATAATGGCGAAGCTCGCCATGTCGGCGCGGTGCTGCAAAATGGCGTCAGAATCGAGAATGTCTACATCCCCGCAGGCGGCGAGATCGCCGACCGCGAGATCAACCCGAAATTTGGTCAGAAGCTGGATTTCTTCGGGCGCATGACCGAATGGTCAGCCAATCTCAAGGAACCCACCATCCTGATGGGTGACTTCAATGTCGCGCCGCTGCCATCCGATGTCTGGAGCCACAAGGCCTTGCTGAAAGTCGTCAGCCACACCCAGATCGAGATTGATCATCTCTACAAGATGCGCGACGCCCATGGCTGGGTCGATGTCGGTCGCAAGCTGATCCCCGATCCGGAGCGGCTGTTCACCTGGTGGAGCTATCGTGCCAAGGACTGGCGCGCATCGGACAAGGGCCGGCGACTCGACCATGTCTGGGTCAGCCCCGAACTGGAAAACCATGCGGTGAGCCACGTCGTTCTGGAAGACGCACGTAGCTGGGGCAAGCCATCGGATCACGCACCATTGATCACGGAATTCGAATTTTGAACCCAGCGCCTCTCGACGAGGCCGACAAGGCAGCTGCCCGCCGGACGGCCCGCGCGATCGACGCGCTTCGCCGGGGCTGGCCGATCGGCGTGGAAGCCGACGGCAGACGACTGAATCTGCTACCGGTCGAGACCGGTGATCTGGACGAAATCCTGCCCTCGACCGGGACCATCTCGCTGCTGATTTCCGCAAGCCGTGCAGAGACGCTGAAACTGCTCAACCAGTTCGCCGCAGCCGACCCCAGTCTGCCCATACAGATCAGCCTGCCCGCCCCGGTCACCGCAGCAGAGATTATCGCCATCGTCGATCCGGTGCTCGACATGCAATATCCGCTAAAGGGCCCGTTTCGGAGCGAGACACTGACCAATGCACAAGCTGCCACCGCGGCGATGGATATGGCCCGCCACGGCGGTCTGCTTCCGGCCTTCGTGATAGTCGATAGCGCCGAAGATATTGTCGAGGCGGAAGATGTCACTGCCTATGCCGATTCTGCGGCTCTCACGATCAGCGCCCATGCCCGTCTTCCGGTAGCCGCCAATAGCGAGGCCCATATATACGGTTTCCGCAGCGATGCCGATGCCACCGACCATATCGCGCTGGTCGTCGGCAAGCGCGACAGCAGCACGCCGGTCGTGCGTCTGCATAGCGAATGTCTGACCGGCGACGTTCTCGGCAGCCTGAAATGCGACTGCGGCCCCCAATTGCACGCCGCGCTGCATCAGATGAGCGAAGCGACCTGGGGGGTTCTTCTTTATCTCCGGCAGGAAGGCCGCGGGATCGGCCTGATCAACAAGCTGCGCGCCTATGCATTGCAGGATCAGGGCTTTGACACGGTCGACGCCAACCAGCGACTCGGCTTTGCGATCGATGCCCGGGATTTTTCGATTGCTGCGCGGATGCTCGAATTGCTCAACGTGCCCAAGATCAAATTGATGACCAACAATCCGGAAAAAGTGGAAGGTTTGGAAGCATGTGGCGTGATCGTGGAAGAACGCCTGCCGGTCAAGATAGCCGCCAATCCGCACAATGAATTTTACCTCGACACCAAGCGCGACCGGACCGGGCATAAATTATAGCCCAGCGGACGCCCGCTCCGGCAGCAGAAAGTATTTTCCATGACCCAGCTCAAGCACGATTTTCTCATGACCCTGACGCTGTCGGTCGATTTTGCCGGCATGATCATGATCGGCCAGACCCCGGCCGGATTGCGCCGTATCGCGCCCGTGACCGGCGGCCGGTTTTCCGGCGACCGGCTGAACGGCGAAGTCCTTCCCGGCGCCGACTGGGTGATCAACCGGCCTGATAGCGTCATGGAAATAGATGTCCGCCTGCCGCTCAAGACCGACGACGGGGCGATGATCTATCTGAACTATCAGGGCCGGTTTCTCGCCGAACCGGAAACCATGGCCCGCTTTGCAAAGGGCGCGCTGCTGAAACCGGAGGAATATTCTCTGGCGGTCACGGCAAAATTCGAATCCGGCGCAGAGCAATATTTATGGCTTAACAATGTTGTGGCGGTTGGAACCGGCGAGCAGACGGCGGACGGCCCGGTTTATTCCTTTTTCGAGATCGGTTGAGCAACAACCAGACGATAGCCGACGTCCAGGTTCTCCAACGCCGTCAAATGTCCATAACGTTCTTCCCAGACACCGGAAGCCAAGTCCTGTTCCAATTTTGTGAGAGCATTCGTAATATTATCGAGCTTTGAGAAGGTCGATATTGCAGAACGGACCTGCGGGTCGAGATAGGCATGCGGGCGTTGCCAATAGGCACCAAGGAAGCCGTCCGTACAATCGCGCGGTACCGGAATGATCTTGACTTCGGTTTTACCCAATATCCGGTCGAACGCGCTCAGCTTTGGCATGATCGGCTGATCCAGTTCGATAATCTGCGGGATATAATCGGCCAGCCAGAAATAGACCGATTCCGGATCAAAAGTCAGAATCACCAAGGGGCCTTTTGTGACCCGGCGCATTTCGCGAAGTCCAGCCTCGATATTAGACCAATGGTGAACCGTCAGCACCGCCATCGCTGCATCAAACTGATCATCCGCAAAGGGCGTGTCTTCCGCAGAGCCTTGATAGGCCTTTGCAGAGCTCGGTAGTCTTTGACTGATCATCTCGGCGGACGGTTCCAGCGCTGTAACCATGCGATCGGCTGGCTCATAAGAGCCGGTTCCGGCCCCGACATTCAACACGCTCTTGGCGTCACCGAGAGCGTCGTGGATCGCTCGGGCGATTCTGAAATCCGGTTTGCGTTTGTGCGCATAGCCGACGCCAATTTTATCGTACAGGCTGGTCATATTCCCATCAGTTCGATCTATCGATACAGGCACCTATTAATCGGTGTCGTCCGTTCTTTCGAAAGTCTGCTGGCGATTTCAACAATCGCCGACGAAAGCATTTCCGACTCTTCCAGATTGTCCCCGTCCGCAAGCGCCTGATGATAAGCCAGAGCAAAATTCTCCGGCGGCTGTGCCAACAGGCAAGGGAGCGATCGGGGGCCAAAGCTGTGCACAATCTCCGCTGTCATCTGCTGGCCGGTAAAATAGGATAGTTCGCCAAAGCTGCCGTCAAATGCCAGACCGTAGATTTCGGGGAACCGCTCTTTGACGCGCTCCGGATCATTGTCGATCGCCTCCATCAAAATGCCCAGCAACTGGAAATTATGCGCCATATGCCGAAAGCTGCGCCGGGCGACGTCGCGCGAATATTGTGCATAGCGGCCGTCGCCCTTGATGTTCCGCATATCCCCTACAAAAGAGGCGCTCCCTTCGATAGCCAGGCGGTGGAATATATAATCCCACGCTTGAATATCCGTGGCCACCTCGTCCTTCGTCACCATCGGTTTGGAAGCAAAGCGGTTCTGGATGGCATGATAGGTTTCATGCGTGATCAGCTGGGCTATCGCTTCATATTCCCCCTCGATATCCGGTGCGAGGCAGGGCAAGTCGATGAAGAACAATCCCCGGTTGGAGAAGCCCCCGCAGGAAAAGCTGGCGGCGGCAATGATCGCTTTGCCTTTAAACTCCTTATCTGCAGGTACATAGGGCAGCAGATTCTCGTGAACCCGCTTGATCAAATCATCGCGATTGACCGTGAGATATTCGATCGACTTCGCCATCAATGGCCGCTTCTCGACCAGTGACTTGAAACGGAAGGGATCCGGATCCGGCGTCTCACATCGCGACAAGGCGCGCAGTCCCGCGAGATAATTTTCCATCGAGAAGCGGTCACCAAATTCCTGATGATGTTCTATCTGACTCTGGACCAGGGGCGATTCGGTGAATTCGGAACTGACAATCTCTGTACCGGAACAGGCGATCCCGAGCAGCCGCTGTGCCGCCGCAATATCGATATCTACGTGAATGGATTTCGCCGAAGCGGGTGCCGCAACAAACAGCGCTGCCAATGTAAGCCATAATATCCGCATGGAGCCCAGTCCCCGCTCGATAGTTCAACCTTGTCACCGATCAATATGACCTGGAGTATTGCTGTATTATGGCAGCACGTCAATACCAAGCGCTATTTGCCAGAGCGAATGCCGATCCCAAAATGAAAAACCGGCAACATCCGCTTTCAGGACATCGCCGGTTTTTCATCGATTGGACTGGAGCGAGAACCCTAGAATGGAACATCGTCATCCAGATCGCTGTCGAAGGCACCGCCGCCCTGACCGCCACCGGAACCGCCACCAGTCTGCCCCCAGCCGCCGCCGGAGCCACCACCGGAAGGCGCGCCGCCGCCCTGACCGCCGCCCCAGCCATCGTTGGAGCCGCCGCCCTGACCACCGCCACCCTGGCGGCTGTCGAGCATTTCCATTTTCGCGTCAAAACCCTGCAGCACGACATCGGTCGAATAGCGGTCATTGCCGGACTGGTCCTGCCATTTACGAGTCTGCAGCTTGCCTTCCAGATAGACTTTGCTGCCTTTTTTCAGATAACGTTCGGCGACGCCGGCCAGGCCTTCATTATAAATCGAGATATTGTGCCACTCGGTCTTTTCCTTGCGCTCGCCGGTCTGCTTGTCTTTCCAGCTTTCCGATGTCGCGACGCTGAAATTGCAGACCTTGCCGCCGTTTGCAAAGGTACGCACTTCCGGATCCTTGCCCAGATTGCCTACGATGATAACTTTGTTGATGCCGCCGGCCATTTCAAATTCCTCAAAAAAATAACGTGATTATCGATTCTTGGAGGACTCTATAGACCGAGGGCGACGGCACTCCAATATGTAATACCGGCCGCGACATAGGCGAGCACGAAAAGATAGACGAGCATGAAGGTCGGCCATTTCCAGCCGTTGGTTTCGCGCTTGGTCACGGCAATGGTCGAGATACATTGCGGCGCAAAGACAAACCAGGCGAGAAAAGCCAGAGCCGTCGGCAGCGACCAGCGGCTTTGCAGCCGTTCGGTGAGGGATTTTGCTTCCGCTTCTTCATCCGGCGCATCAATCGCATAGGTCGTGGCCAGTGCCGCCACCGCCACTTCGCGCGCAGCCATGGCGGGGATCAAGGCAAGTGCAATATCGCGATTGAAGCCGATCGGCTTGACGACGGGCGCGATGACATTGGCAATCCGCCCCGCGACGCTATAGTCGACCTGGCTCATTGCGCTGTCTTCGGGCACTTTCGGAAATGTGAGCAAAAGCCACAATACCACGGTCGCGGCAAAAATGATCGTTCCGGCGCGGCGCAGGAATATCCAGGCGCGCTGCCAAAGGCCGATCAATATGTCGCGCATGTTCGGGATCTGGTATTTCGGCATTTCCATCAGGAAGCCGCTGTTCGGCCCCTTGGTCACCGTCGACCGCAGCACCAGCGCAACAATCATCGCGCCGACTATGCCGAATATATAGAGACCGAAGAGCACCAGTCCCTGCAGGCCGATGCCCGGTCCTACCGTGGTCGGCGGAATGAAGGCACCGATGATGATCGCGTAAACAGGAAGCCGCGCCGAGCAGGTCATCAGCGGCGCCACCAATATGGTGGTCAACCGATCCCGCGGATCCGAGATGCTGCGTGTCGCCATGATCCCGGGAATGGCGCAGGCAAAAGACGACAGCAGCGGAATGAAACTCCGGCCGGACAGACCGACACTGGCCATCATCCGGTCCATGATAAACGCCGCACGGGTCATATAACCACTGGCTTCGAGCAGCAGGATGAACAGGAACAGGATCAGGATCTGCGGCAGGAATACCACCACCGAACCGACCCCCGCAATAGCTCCTTCAATGATGAAATCCCGAATGAATCCCGGTGCCATATTCGTTTCGACGGCCGTCGCAACCCATCCGCTGGCGCTTTCAATCCAGCCAATCGGCGCTTCGGACCAGGCAAATACGGCCTGGAACATGGTGAAGAGAACCACCAGCAGGATCAACGGTCCAGCATAAGGATGCAGGAGCAACCTGTCGGCCCGCTCCGACCAGCGCCGGCCAGCCGTTTCGGCGATGATCACCTGCTGGGCAATCTGCTTCGCCTGTTTGCGCAAACCGTGATCGCGCTCTGCGACGACGAGTGGCTTGTGCGGCGTCGATTTCTGCTGAAGCCGGTTTTCCAGCGCCGCCGTCAATTCGTCCAGCCCGCGCCGCCGTACCGCGACGGTAGGGACCACCGGGACCCCAAGAATCTCCTCGAGTTTCTTCGGATCCAGGGTCAATCCGTCCCGTTCCGCCAGATCCATCATGTTGAGCGCAACCACAACCGGATGACCGAGCGCGATCACTTCAAGCGCAAAGCGCAAATGATTGTCGAGATTGGCAGCATCAAGCACGATGACGATGGCGTCTGGCCTCCGCTCGCCCTGTTGCAATCCCATGATAACTCCGCGCGTCACCGCCTCGTCCGGGCTGGTCGGGTCAAGGCTGTAGCTGCCTGGCAAATCGACCAGTTCTGCATGTCGGCCGTCCGCAAAGGTAAAATGACCGGATTTGCGCTCGACGGTGACACCAGGATAATTGGCAATTTTTTGCCGGGCACCGGTCAGGGCGTTGAACAGGGCACTTTTGCCCGAATTGGGGTTGCCCGCGAGGGCAATGAGGGGAGCGATTTTCGACATCGATCAGGCCGGAATCGCAACCGAAACCGGTTGAACCGATATCACTTGGGCATGAGATTTTCGGATCGCAATCAGCATCCTTCCGACTTTCAGCGCAATCGGATCATTTAGGCCGAACATGCCCTTGTAGAGTTTTTCGACCGCAATGCCTTCATCAATGCCAAGCGCCCGCAGACGACGGCCTTCATTATCGGAAATGGCAGCCCAGTCGATGGCCACGATTTCAGCTTTGTGGTTCAGCGGCAGCTGGTCAAGAGTTGTGGGTGTCTGCATATATCGCAACAAGGCCTTTCTAATTGCGATTGATTATCAATATGGATTGAATTTGGCGAGTCTTTTTCTGTGAATTTGTCGCCCATCGCAGAGACTGCTGCTCCGCTCTGGCACGAAAGAGCTTCTGTTGCTCAGGTCCCGCGGTAACGCAACCGTCCGATAAAGCGCGCCATGCTGAACCGGTCACCGCCCCGCCCGGTCACCTTGGCCTTTACCTTCTCGAACTGCATCACATTTTCGATCCGTCGATCGAGAAACGCCCGGGTATCGGCATGGTTCTCGCTGTCATCATCCAGAAAGACACTGAGGGTGCTGCCGTAAACGCCGGATAGCAGCGTCCGTTTGGTATAATGATTATAGTCGGTGGCGGTATCACCGGCGAGCCGCCACATTTTGTCGGCTGCGCGCCAGCCCATTTTCGCGGCCTTGCGCAAATGGGGTGGAGCCGCCAGAATCGCCAGCGCACGGCGCAGACCTTCGCGGTCAGGACCAAGAACGTCCAGCCTTGCTTCGACCAGCGCCTTGATCCGCTGCCGTATTTTCATCGCCGCAAGTTGCTCGGCGCCAAATTTTGCCGCCATCTGCTCGTCAACCGCCAGAAACCAGGCGTCGATCATGTCGACCGGCCCGTCGTTGAACGCCAGTCTCGCGAGATCCTGATCAATACCAGCCAGTTGCGCCGCCGCCAGAACCGCCTTGTCGTTCCAGCCGTCAAAGGCCGCCTGCGCGGCCAATGCCGGCGCCAGAAAACCCCGCACTTCATCCAGGGTAGGGTCTTCGGGAAGTGATTCAGACATGGGTGTTCCTTTGAAATCAGAGCTATCAATATAGACAGAAATTGCTTGGGTTCAAACCATTGCATTCATCGGCGCGGCCTCTTAACTGTCTGGTCAATTATTCATGCCTCCAGTTTCAGGGAATTTCATCTTGACCACATTGTTCGATCCGATCACCGTTGGCGCCATTGAAGCCAAGAACCGCATGTTCATGGCCCCCCTCACCCGCTGCCGCGCGACGGTCGACTTTGTGCCCACCCCGATCATGGGAGAATATTACAGCCAGCGCGCCGGTGCCGGTCTGATAATCTCGGAAGCCACCGGAATCAGCCCGCAGGGTCTGGGCACCCCGTTCGCGCCCGGCATCTGGAACGACGAGCAGACCGAAGCATGGAAACCGGTGGTCGAACAGGTCCATCAGGCCGGTGGCAAGATCATCTGCCAGCTCTGGCACATGGGCCGCATCGTGCATCCCGATTTCCTGAATGGCGAGAAACCCGTTTCCGCCTCTGCAACGACCGCCCCGGGCAGCGTCCGGACCTATCAGGGCAAGCGGGATTACGAAGAAGCCCGGCCGCTGGAAATCTCTGAAATCCCCGGCCTTCTTGACGATTATCAAAATGCTGCAGAAAATGCCAAAAAGGCTGGCTTTGACGGTGTCCAGCTGCACGCGGCCAATGGCTATCTGATCGACCAGTTCATCCGTTCCGGCACCAATTTGCGGACCGACGAATATGGCGGACCGGTTGAAAACCGCATTCGTTTGCTCGGCGAAGTGACCCAGCGACTGGTCGATGTCTGGGGCGGCGACCGGGTTGCGGTTCGCTTGTCCCCCAATGGCGATTCACAGGGTGCGGATGACGCGACGCCGGTTGCAACATTTACCGCCGCGGCAAAATTGCTCGACCAGATCGGAATCGCTTTTCTTGAACTGCGCGAGCCCCCTGCCCACGGCACCTATGGCAATACTGATGTTCCGCCGGTCAGTCCCGACATCCGTCCGGTTTTCAACCGCCCGCTCGTGCTCAACAGCGATTATTTTTATGACAATGCGACCGCAGCACTTGCCGAGAACAAGGCTGACGCGATCAGTTTCGGCCGCACCTTCATGACCAATCCCGATCTGCCCGAACGGTTCCGCAAGGGTGCCGAACTCAACCCGATCGACTTTACCCCGACATGGTATAGTCAGGGTCCGGAGGGATATACCGACTATCCCACGATGGAAGAAAAAGAGACGGCGTCCGCCTGAGCGAATATAGCTCGGCTAGAAGCTGCTTGCCAGACGGCGGAACATGTCCTGAACCGCTGACTCAGCTTCCATTTCCCGCTGCAGGCGCGCCGAAAGGCGTTGCAGCCGCTGGAACAGTTCCTCGCTCGCGACAATGACCTGTCGGGCTTCCTCCGGAAAACGATCAACCATCATCCGGTCGGTCGCGGGCGCATAGCCGAGCGCCCGATCATGGTTCCAGGCTTCGCCTTCGGTCAACTCTCCGCTGTGCAGGGCTTTCTGATTCAGCAACCATGCGATGCAGTGCATTAACCGTGTCGTCACTTTCAGCGACTCACAGGAAAAGGAAACAGAAAGATTGACGTCGTCGCAGGAATCCTCGTTGAATCGACCCGATTCAAAATAGGAGCGCGCCTCGTCTGCCAGCACCATTGCTTCGGTGTAAAGTGCGTCCATTAATTTCGCGGTCAAAAGGGATTCACGGTCTGCCATTTTTTCTTCGTAGCAAAATCCAACCCTTCATGGACAGGGAATTTCGAGCTACAGATGACCCCGGGAAGCGTCTGTTCCAAACTGATACGGGGGTAGTGCCGGGGTTAACTGGTGGACAATGATAGTTAACGAATCGCAAGCCCGCATTAAAGCTTGGGGGTCATGCGATAATATCGGGAATGAGCTGATTCTCGATCATTATGATGCGGTCGCGCAACTGTAATTTTCTTTTCTTGAGTCGGGCCAGCCTGAGCTGATCGGCATTGCCTGCATCGACCAGCGCAATAATAGCCTCATCGAGATCACGATGTTCAATTTTCAGCAGTTTGAGCCGCATTTGCAACTCTTCATCGCTCATCCCCATTCTGGTGCAATCTCCCCCCTTGCGTCAGCACAGCAATTTTGTAATCTAATCCTATTCATGGTTCATGTCCAAACCAAGACAATTTAACCATGATGCCGGATTCGCACCGCAATTTGGCAACACAGCAAGAAAGGAAACTTCGTCCTCTTTCCATTTCAAAAACTATTTTTTTGAGGAGACTTAAATGATTCAGAATCACATGTCAGCATTGCGCGAAAAACACGAAGCGCTCGAACGCCAGATCAATGAAGAAGAAACCCGGCCACGCCCCGACACGATTCGAATCCATAATCTCAAAAAAGAAAAGCTGCGGCTGAAAGAGGAATTGCTGAATTGAACGCAGATCCGGGGCACCGCCCAGGCTGGACAGGTGACCAAATTCCGTTTTAGCGGATAGGTCGTTTTTCGATATCGCACTCACTTGGCCTTTCTGCTAGGCGAACGTCATGCCCGCAACAGATCCCGCCAGTACCAAGACCGCCCGCAGCATCCTGACCGGCCTGCGTGCGATCATGGCAACGCGTGGCAATGCCGAGATCAAGCTGAACCAGGTGGTCGAAACGATCGCCGAGGCCGTGAATAGCGAGGTCTGTTCGATCTACTTGCGCCGGGAAGGCGTTTTGGAACTGTTTGCGACGCACGGTCTCAATCCCGAAGCTGTGCACGTCACCAAGCTCGCCATGGGCGAAGGCCTTACCGGCTATATCGCAAAAAATGTCGAGACGCTTAATCTGGACGAAGCCGCCAGCCACCCCGATTTCCAATATCGACCGGAAACCGGTGAAGAGAAATTCCACAGCTTTGCCGGTGTGCCGATCATTCGCAACCAGCAGGCAATCGGTGTTTTATGCGCCCAGCATGTCGAGCCGCGCCGCTATTCCGAAGTCGAAATTGAAGCCTTTGAGACGGCGGCGATGGTGTTGTCGGAGCTGATCACCAGCGCCGATTTTGTCGATGACAATTTCGCCGATGAATCAGCAAATTTCGACAATGGGGCCAGCCGGCTTAGCGGGTTGCAGCTGGTCAAGGGCAAAGCCAGCGGTCATGCGGTCTTCCATCAGCCGCGGGTGAAGATCGAACATATGGTGGCGGAAGATATCGAGGCCGAGCGTCACCGCGTCTATTCTGCATTCGACAAGATGCGCGCCCAGATTGACCAGATGACCAGTCAGGCCGAATTTGGTGTCGGCGGCGAGCATGAGGAAGTGCTCGAGACCTACAAGATGTTTGCCTATGATGAAGGCTGGAGCCGTCGCATCAACGAAGCGATCGACAGCGGCCTGACGGCCGAAGCGGCAATCGAGCGGGTGCAGCAACATACAAGAATGCGCATGCGGCAGATTGATGATCCGCTTCTGGCAGAGCGCATGCATGATCTGGAGGATCTCGCCAACCGTCTGTTGCGCATCGTGTCCGGCCAGATGAATACAGCGGCGAAAATGGGCCTGCGGCAGGACACGATTCTGATTGCCCGCAATCTCGGCCCGGCAGAACTGCTCGAATATGACCGGCGCAGGCTGAAGGGCGTTATCCTTGAGGAAGGCTCGCTGACCGCCCATGTCACGATCATTGCTCGGGCCATGGGCATCCCTATCCTCGGCCAGGTCAAGAATATCCGCCAGGTCGTCCGCGAAGACGATCATCTTTTGCTCAATGTGGACGAGAATGTCGTATTCGTGCGGCCCGGGCCCTCGGTCGAGGAGGCATTTGAAGCACAGCTGGAACTCAGCCAGAAAAAACGCACCGCTTATTCCGAACTGCGCGACAAGGAAGCCGTGTCAAAAGACGGTGTCCGGATCACCGTCAATATCAACGCGGGTCTGCGAGATGACCTCGCTCTGCTCAACCTGACCGGTGCAGACGGTATCGGATTGTTCCGGACCGAGTTTCAGTTTCTGGTGGCCGCTACCATGCCGGGTCGCGCCGGGCAGACCCGCTTTTACCGCGACGTACTGGATGC
>Ga0209345_10002629_pt1 | contig 19542 bp, 19 predicted proteins | sample Cruoilmetagenom7_FD_187294 | JGI IMG/M metagenome (GOLD analysis project Ga0209345, IMG submission 187294) | Oil polluted marine microbial communities from Coal Oil Point, Santa Barbara, California, USA - Sample 7 (SPAdes) (version 2) | ecosystem: Environmental > Aquatic > Marine > Oil seeps ... | reverse complement strand
ACTATCTCAAATAGTAATATTGGTGTTATTATGCATGGACCTACTTTTATGGGAAATCCTTTAGCTTGTAGTGTTGCAAATGCGAGTATAGACTTATTAGTTAACTCCTCTTGGAAACAAAAAGTTCAAAATATTGAAAATATTTTTACCCAAGAATTACAACCTCTAAAAAATCTAGAAATAGTTCAAGAGGTACGAAATATAGGTGCTATTGGAGTTGTCGAACTAAAGAGTGATAGACATGCTCAAGCTGTACAAGACTTTTGTGTAGCCTCTGGTGTTTGGATACGACCATTTGGAAAACTTCTCTACAGTATCGTTGCATACACTATTAGCGATATTGAGCTTTATAAAATCACAAAAACTATTAAATTGGCTTTGGAAAGTTTAAAATAAAGTAGGCTCATTTATTTTTATATTTTCAAGTTGTTTTATCTTAAAACTTCTTCTATGAATATCACTATATCCATGTTTAATAATAGCTTCAATATGTTTTTTTGTTCCGTAACCTTTGTGAGTTTCAAATGAATATTTTGGATAGGAAGAAGCTATTTCACACATATATCTATCACGACTTACTTTTGCTAATATTGAAGCTGCACTTACCTCTTGTATTTGTGCATCTGCTTTGATAAGATAATGAAGATTTTTTATCCCAAAAGTAGTATTTCCATCCATCAGGTATTGTTTGGCTTCAATATTTTGCATAATCTCTTTTATAGAATCTTGTAAACAAATACTCAATCCCACTTCATCTATTTTTTTAGAACTTGTAAAAACAATATGATAGATACTATTCTTTTTAATAATGTCGAAAAGTTTTTCTCTTTTTTTCTCAGTTAGTTTTTTTGAATCATCTAATTCTTTTATATCATTAGTTAAAACGACTCCAGATACTACTAATGGACCTGCAAAAGGACCACGCCCTGCTTCATCAATCCCACATAAGTTTTTATGATAATTTTTTCTCATAGTGTTAATACCCAATTATAAAATGGCAAAATTTGTGCTTCTATTTCCCCTATAAAAATTGTTTTCTCACTACTTACTGTTACTATTGAGATATATATTATATTATACTCTTCTATTATGGGGATAACTTTTGAAACTATGGCAGAAGATATAAGGTCATTGAAAAAAGGAATTGCTAATATGATATGATTTTCTTGTGGCATATAAAAATCAAGATTATCAAGATAAAATATATTTGTACATCTTTTTTCAATCTCTAAAAATACCATATTTTTAAATAAATTATTAAAATTCTTTTTATAAGAAACTATATCCATAAGAGCATGATTAAATACAAAGATTTTTTTTACTGCTCTTGCTTGTTCATATTTAGAACAAAAATAGATTAATTTATTTTGTTCTAATTGCTCACATGTTTTATAAAATTTATCTTTTGATATTTTTATCTCTTTTTTTAAACTACTAAAAAGTTGAAATAATGATTTTTTTTTAGAAGCAAATTTTACAATAATAAGTAATATCTCTAGCTGTGTTTTATCTTCACAATAAAGTTTACAAATCTCAAAGTTTCTTTGGGACTTTTTTTGTTCACTATATTCCAAAACTTCAGGATTGTTTCCATATTTTAAAAAACTATTAAAACTATTTAAAGTATTTTGATGTTTTGTATCAAAAAGCAAAAACTCTTCAAAATCAAGTGGCTTTACAAATATCTTATCAAAATCGCTAAGTGTATTTTTTTCTTTTGTTGTAATAATAATGTGTGTAACTTTTGGTAAATCTAAATTAAATTTATAATTTTCAAGAACAAGTACTATAATATTATTTTTTCTAATAAATAAATTTAAGTTAGTTGCTATCTCATTAAAATCATTTTTATAATCATCAAAATCTATATAAAGATATTGCTCATTTTCAAATTTTGATAAATAATCATATATCAGATATGTTTTACCACTTTTTGGACTTCCTACTAAAATAGTTTTTTGATTTAATATAGATATTTTTCTTTCTAAAAAATTGATTTTATTAAAATTCACTTCATAGATTTGTTCTAAGATATTCATAAATTATTATAATATACTTAGCCTTTATAAATGAATTAAAACACGAAATTAAGTGTATATTAACAAAATTTCTCTATCATTATACAAATAATTAATAGGTATATAAAATGATGATAAAAATAAATATGGAATCTGAAGAATTTAAAGAGGAGATGAGAAAAACACAAGAATTTACTGACAAAGTTTGTGCTAGCAAAGGTTGGGTTTATAATCCAATTGAGGATGTAAACGAAGGTGTTACTATGGGTCTTGCAAGAAATAAAATAATATATAATAAAAGATTTTGTCCCTGTTTTATGGTAATTGGTGAAACAAAAGAGGAAAGAAGGACTGCTGATAATAGAATCTGTCCTTGTAAACCAGCAATGGAAAAAGAGATACCTGAAGATGGAAAATGTCACTGTGGAATTTTTTGTACACCTGAATACGCACTTGATAATGCAATAGAAGAAAAAGCAGAAGAGATTGCACATACACACTCAAGAGGTCTTACAAAAGAAGAATGTGAAGCGATTTTAAAACATGAACAACTAGATGGAGATGAAATTACAGCACTACTTGAAGCTAGAGAGTTAGGTATGGTTGATTTTAACCTTATTGATGTAAGAGAATGGATGGAATGGAATCAAGATAGAATCAAAGGAACTGACTATCTTATCCCAACAACATCTTTTTATAATAGACTTGATCAAATAGAAAATCAAAAAGAAAAACCAACAGTCCTTTACTGTCTTACTGGTAGCAGAAGTGCTTATTGTCAAAGAGTATTACAAGATATGGGTTGGAAACAAGTTTCTAACTATACGCATGGTATCGTTAGTTTTACAGGAGAAAAAACTTCTGGAGAAGAGGAGTAACTAACTTCTTTTTTGTACATTATATAAAATATATTAATTTTTACCAATACAATTTAAATCATTATACGCCACTTCAAGTCTTGCAATAAGTGTCATTTGTCCTGCACGTAACCAAGCTCTTGGATCATAATATTTTTTATTTGGTTTCTCTTCACCTTCAGGATTTCCTATTTGACCCTGAAGATAATCATGATATTCTTTTTCAAAATTTTTCACTCCATCCCAAAATGCCCATTGTGTATCTGTATCAATATTCATCTTCACAACACCATAGCCAATAGCTTCTCTTATCTCTTCAAGTGTAGAACCACTTCCTCCGTGGAATACAAAGTTTACAGGTTTAGAAGATAGATTATGTTTTTCTTGGATATATTTTTGTGAGTTATCAAGGATTTTTGGAGTAAGTACTACATTTCCAGGTTTATATACTCCATGTACATTTCCAAAACTAGCTGCTATTGTAAAGTTATTGCCTACTTCTTTTAATCTTGTATATGCATAGTCTACTTCACTAGGTTGCGTATATAAAAGAGCATTATCAACATCACTATTATCTACACCATCTTCTTCTCCACCTGTAATACCAAGTTCGATTTCTAATAAAATATCAATTTTAGACATTCTTTCAAAATATTTTACACAAGTATCAATATTTTTTTCTAAGCTCTCTTCACTTAAATCAAGCATATGTGAACTATAAAGAGGTCTTCCTGTCTCTTTAAAATGTTGCTCACTAGCTTCAAGTAAACTATCTATCCAAGGTAATAATTTTCTAGCTGCATGGTCAGTATGTAAAACAACGGGAACACCATAAGCCTCTGCCATCATATGAATATGTTTTGCACCACTAATAGCTCCCAATGCTGAAGCATTTGGTGCTTTACAACCTTTTCCAGCATAAAATGTTGAACCACCATTTGAAAATTGTAATATTATTGGTGAGTTTACTTTTGCTGCTGCTTCAAGTACACCATTTATTGATTCTGTATTTACAACATTAACTGCTGGTATTGCAAAACTATTCTCCTTTGCATAATCAAATAATTTTTTTGTTTCACTTCCTGTTAGGACTCCAGCTTTTACTACATCTAATACTGCCATTATTTTATCCTCTACTTATATTCTATTTTTGCTTTTTTCATTAATTTAACAGCTTCTTCTTTTGCTTGTTTAGCAAATTCTTGTTGTATTAAATCTTGTTTCAATCTATCTTTGATTTTATCATACTGTAATACTAATGAAGCTTTTTTATCATCTAAATAAATAATATGAAATCCGTAATTTGTTTTTACAGGTGTTTTTGTGATAGTACCTTTTAAAAGTTTCTCTGCTGCATTACTAAATTCAGGAACCATTTTTTCTTTTGTAAACCAACCAAGTTCACCACCATTTGCACCAGACGGTCCTACTGATTTTTCTTTTGCTAATTTTGTAAATTCATTTTTTAAGTTTTTTGCTTTAGATAAAGTTTTGATAATATTTTTTGCTTCTTTTTCTGTTTTTACTAAAATGTGACTTGCTTTTAATTGATTAGGAGTTTTAAATTTTGCTCTATTTTCATCATAAAATTTTTTTACTTCTTTATCACTCACTGTAATTTTTTTACTAAAATCTCTCAACCACAATTGAAAAGCTATAGATTTTTTAAATTTTTCTAATTCTTCTTTATATTCTTTAGATTTTGGAATATCTGTTTTATAAGCCATCTCTGCTAATAGTTTTTGTTCCATTAAACTGTCTAATATTTGCTTTTGTTTATCTTTTTGTAAAGATTCAAATTGTACATTTTGACCTCTAAGAAGTGCTGAAACATCTTTTTGTGTAACTTTCATCCCATTTACTGTTGCATATACTTTATCGGTATCTGCTTGTGCTAATGCTGTTCCTGATACAATAATCATTGTAACTAAACTTAATATTGCTTTTTTATTGTTTTGTAACATAATAATTAACCTTTTTAATTTTTTGATGTTTATTGTATCAGAAGTTAATTTAAACACCATTTAGAAGCTTTAATTATATACAAAAATGATAAATTTTGAAATTTAGCTTAAATACTCTTTAAATTTTGTTTTTTTTATGATATAATCCCAACCTTTAAAACTAAGAGTTAACTTAACTTTAAGTTAACAATACACAGACCAAAAGGATAAAACTATATGAGAATCTTAATAGTAGAAGATGAAAGTACATTAAATAGAACACTACAAGAAGGGCTACAAGACTTTGGATACCAAGTTGATATAGCAGAAAACTTTAAAGACGCAGAATACTTTATTGAAATAAGAAATTATGATTTAGTTCTTACAGATTGGATGTTGCCAGATGGTGATGGATTAGAATTGACAAAATTAGTAAAAAATAGAAGTGGTAGAACATCAGTTGTAATTGTAAGTGCAAGAGATGATAAAGATAGTGAAATAAAAGCACTTAAAACAGGAGCTGATGATTATATTAAAAAACCTTTTGATTTTGATATTTTATTAGCAAGAATTGAATGTAGATTAAGATTTGGTGGAACAAATATCATTAAAATTGAAGATTTAGCAATCAATCCAGATGAAGAAAAAATACTTTATAATGGTGTAGAGATAGAGCTAAAAGGGAAACCTTTTGAAGTTTTAACACATCTTGCACGACATAGAGACCAAATCGTTTCAAAAGAGCAATTACTTGATGCAATCTGGGAAGAGCCAGAATTAGTAACTCCAAATGTTATTGAAGTTGCAATTAACCAAATTAGACAAAAAATGGATAAACCATTAAATATAGCAACTATTGAAACAATTAGAAGAAGAGGATACAGATTTTGTTACCCTCCAAAAGTAGAAGAGCAAAACTAAACCAATGAATACAAAAAGCATTTATAAGCAGTTCTCGCAAAAGCTTATATTTGCTACTTCATTTTTTGTTATTGTATTATCCCTTATCTTTTATGGATTTACAAAAGCTACTATTTATGAAGAGATCTCAGATGAACTTCTAAAAGATGCCAAACTTATAGTTACTCTTGCACAAAATAAAACAAATGATCACGACAATTTAAGAGTATTAGTTAATAATGACACAAATATAGAAGTTGTAACTGTTCACATAAATCCAAAACATAACTACAAAAAATTTAAAATCAAAAATGACCACTTTATGGAACTGATTTATCCATTAAATATAGAAAATAAACAATATCTGAAACTTACAAGAAATATTAATTCTTCACATAAAATGTTAAATAAAATTTTCAGTAACCTACTATTTTTAGGAATTGGTGGACTTATTTTAATTATAGTTTATGCTTTTGCAATGTCTAAAACTCTATTATTTCCTATATTAAGAATCACACAAAAACTTTCAAATATGAATGAAAACTCTTTAGCACAAATAGATACAAAAAAACTGCCTCAAGAGTTTATTCCACTTGCAAACTCTATTAATACCCTCACAACAAGAATAGAAAATCATGTAAAATATCAAAAAGAACTTTTTATTGGTGCTGCACATGAGCTTAAAACACCTCTTGCAGTTATGAAACTCAAAAGTCAAGTTACATTACGCAAAAAAAGAGAACCTGAAAAATATGAAGAAGTTTTAAGAGTCAATATTGAAGAGATTGATGGAATGAATAAAATGATTACTTCTATTTTAGATATGGGGAGACAAGAGGGGGCTCAATTTGAAAAACCAATAGAACTTGATATCATAAAATATATACAAGCAAAAGTTGAAAGTTTTAAACTTCTTGCCTGTGAAAAAGATATTAATTTATCATTTTTTAGTGATATTAAAAGTTTCACAACAATAATACAACAAACTCTTCTGACACAAATAGTACAAAATTTTGTACAAAATGCTATAAAATTTACACCAAATGGAAAAGAGATACTTATTAGAACCACTCTTCATGAACAATCAATTAAAATTGAGGTGATAGATGAAGGCATTGGTTGTGATGAAAATATAGACTTGTTTGCACCATTTAAAAGAGTTGGAAATGAAAAGGGTGCAGGTCTTGGACTATTTTTAGCAAAAAGTGCCGCTGAAGCACTAGGAGCTACAATATCTTTAAAAAATAGAACAGATGGAGTAAGTGGAACAATTGCAACTTTACGGTTGCAAAGTAATCCAACATGTACTATTTAAAATAATGCTGCGTATTCTATTTTTGTACAATGACTTTGTACAACTTTCAATCCAGCTTCTCTAGCTTTTTGGGCTGCTTGATTATTTACTAAACCTAATTGAGTCCAAATACATTTTACATCATTTCTCATTAGTGCTTCATCCACAACAGAACCAATAACATCAGGTTTTCTAAAAATATCTACCATATCAATTTGTATATTTTTGGGAATATCACTTAAACTTCTATATACTTTTTCACCAAGAATAACATCCTCTTTTGGATAAACTGGAATTATTGTATACCCATGATTTTTTAAATAAACAGCTACTTTATTACTTGCTTTCTCTTCATTTGGAGAACATCCTATTATAGCAATAGTTTTAGTCTCCTCTAAAATTTTTTTTATCTCTTCTTTATTACTATTAAGTTGTGGCATTTCACATTCCATATCTAACCTTCTTATTTTGTTATATTCATTTAATAGATAAATTATATCTTCTTTGAATTTAAATCTGCTATAATCCGCGTATGAAAATTGCGTTATTATCAGATTCACATAAAAAAGCAACACTAACTGCTCAAGCTGTTGATATGTTAAAATCAAAAGGTGCTACATACCTTGTACATGCTGGGGATTTAGAGATAAAAGAGAATTTAGATATCTTAAAAGATTCTGGATTAACATATGTAAGTGTTTTTGGAAATAATGACTATAATCTTGTACAATACTCAAATAATTATAATATAAATCAAGAGCCTTATTATTTTAAAATAAAAGAGGTAACATTTAAACTTATGCATATACCAAACTACCTTACACCTGATAGTGATATACTGATATTTGGTCATACACACAACTTTGAACAACAATATAAAAACAACACCTTATTTATAAATCCAGGGGAAGTTTGTGCTCGAAATAAAAATATTATGCAGTGTGTACTTTTAGAGATAAAAGAGAATAAATACATAATAGAGTATAATTACAAAAAACCTGAATCAATTACTTGGGAAACAGAAATTTATGAATATGAAAAATAATAAAACTATATACTTATGTGCTATATCAAATATAGAAAGCGGAACTTGCACCGAAGATTGTAAGTTTTGTACACAGAGTGTAAAATACAAAGCCAATATACAAAGATATAAAACAAAAGATATAGAAACAATTGTTGCAGAAGCAAAACAAGCTCGTGCAAACAAAGCTATAGGTTTTTGCCTTGTTACTGCGGGAAAAGGCTTAACTCAAAAAAGATTAGAATTCGTTTGTCAAGCCGCACGAGCTGTAAAAGCTAAAAATTTAGGACTAAAAATTATAGCTTGTAATGGTACTGCAACATTTGAACAACTTCAAGAGTTAAAAAAAGCTGGTGTCGATAACTACAATCATAACTTAGAAACTTCTCGTGAATTTTATCCAACTATTGTTTCAACACACAATTGGGATGAGAGATATGAAACTTGCCTTAATGCTAAAAAAGCTGGCTTAAATTTGATATGTGGTGGAATATTTGGACTAGGAGAAACACAAGAAGACAGAATCTCTATGCTAGAATCAATTGCCTCATTAGAACCTATGAATGTTCCAATTAACTTTTTTCATCCAAATGAAGCATTACCAATAGTAAAAAATAGTATTACACAAGAGGAAGCTTTTGAACTTATAAAACTTACTAAACAATATATTCCAAATACCCATAAAATTATGGTTGCAGGTGGGAGAGAGCTTATGTTTAAAGAAAAACAATATGATATTTTCGACTATGGTGCAAACTCAATTGTAATTGGTGACTATTTAACTACAAATGGAAATAAAGCTTCAAAAGATTTAGATTCATTAGAAAATCTTGGTTTTACCATAGCTTCTAGCTGTACAAAATAGGGTAAAGATAAATGACAAATGAAGTTTCTATAATTATTACACTCTCTGCAATAATTTTTTCATCACCTTTAATCTCAAAGTTAATTAAAATTCCTACAATTCCTGTAGAGATTATTTTAGGTTCAATTGCTGTATCACTATCCCTTATCGAAAAAAATCATCTTTTTACTTTAGTTGCGGAACTTGGATTTTTATATCTTATGTTTCTTGCTGGGTTAGAAGTAGATTTAAAACAACTTCTCAAAATATCACCAAATATATTAAAAAAAGGGCTTATTTACTCTACATTACTATATGTTTTTGCCGCAATATTTAGTTGGGGATTTGATCTATCTAAAATATTTATAGTAACACTCCCTCTTATATCTATAGGATTACTTGCTGTTTTAAAAAAAGAATATGGTGATAAGGAGTGGTTAAATTTAGCTATTACTGTTGGTCTTATTGGGGAAATTATATCTATTATTGTCCTAACAGCAGTAAGTGCTGGATTAGAATTTGGCCTAGGAGGAAAGTTTTATAGTACTCTTATAGAACTTATTTTAGTTTTTGGTGTAATGATTATCTTTTATAACTTTTTTCACAATCTTATTTGGTGGAATCCTGAACTTAAAACTTATCTTATGCCACAAGATGACAATCAAGAACAAGATGTAAGAGTTTCTATGGGGATATTTTTTGTTATGATTGCTGTTATGTTATATCTGCACTTAGAGGTTGCTCTTGGTGCTTTTATAGCTGGCGTGTTTATAAAAACATTTTTTGAACATAATAAACAACTTCCACATAAATTAGAACATTTTGGTTTTGGTTGGCTTGTTCCTATTTTCTTTGTGTGGGTTGGGACATCATTTCAACTTGAATCTCTTTTTATGGAGAATCTTATATATACTGCATTAATTATTACATTTGGAATGATTATTATACGAATAATAAGCTCTATATTATTTGTTAAAGATATTGGATTTAAACAATCAATGCTTTTAGCACTTTCTCACTCTATGCCTCTTACACTTTTAATTGCAGTTGCAACATTGGCATTTCAAAACCAAAGTATTAGTCACTTTTATTACTATGCATTTATTTTAAGTGCTATTTTTGAGGTAATTGTTTCTATGATTTTGATTAGACTAGTATCAAAAATACAAAATAAATCTATTTGATTTTTTTGATTTTTATATAGCTATTATTACTATTTATATACTCTTTATATTTCGAAACACTGTCGTGTAATTCTACAACAACCCTAAAGAAATTCTTTTCCATATGTGTTCCAACTGCAAAAGATTTAAAATCTTTGCTATCAAGAGTTTTTCGAACAGTATAAAAACTCTCTGTTGCTCTAAAGTCAAATAAAAACTTTTTTTGGTCTTTTAAAATATCTTGATTTATTAGTTTATATCTTTTATCAATAAAAACTTCTAAAGCTTCTGTTGAAACTTTAATATTGACAAATGGCAAGATTTTATAACTATCTTTAGGCACTGCTACAGTTTGTTTTTTTTCTACAACTTTTATAACTTGAGCTACTTTAGCTTCTTGAAGCTTTTGTTGCTTTTCTAGTTGAATTAATCTTTCTTGTTCTAATCGTAATTGTTCAGCTTTTTTTTCTGCTTCTTGTTGTGCTAACAACTCTAACTTTCTTTGTTGCTCTAACGCTATTAGTTTTTCTTCTTCTTGTTTTTGTTTTAAAAGATACTCTTTTTGTTGTTCATGAAAAGTATCCGTTGGTTCAAAAGGATTCATCCTTGCGTTTAGATTTATAGCTAATAAACTTATAAATACAAATAATAACAATTTTTTCATAATTCTTCAGGCTCCAAGTTTTTAAGTTCAAAATATTTTTTTTGTAACATTGCATTTTCGTACTGTAACATTTTTATATCTTTTTGCAATTTTAGTTTTCTATTTTCTAAATTTGAGTAAACTTCATAAGAATTTTTACCATAAAAAAGTAAATTAGCTATATAAGCTGCTAATACAAATGTAAACAGAACTAAAAAAGTTGAAATGAGTATAAACTTTTTATTACTATCTATCATCTGTATCTATAATCTAGTTTTTTGTAAAAGGTTGTTTCCCTAAATATTCACTATATCCTATCTCCGCACCAATTTCTAAAAGTCTATTATACTTAGCAATTCTATCACTTCTTGCTGTACTTCCTGTTTTAATCTGACCACAATTTAAGGCAACTGCAAAATCAGCGATAAATGAATCTTCAGACTCACCACTTCTATGTGACATTACACAATTATAATTATTTCTTTGTGCAAGTCTAACGGTAAGCATAGTTTCACTTACTGTTCCAATTTGATTTGGTTTAATTAAAATAGAATTAGCAATACCTTTAGAAATACCTTGAGCTAAAATATTTGCATTTGTCACAAATAAATCATCACCAACGATTTGGATTTTATTTCCTAGTTTTTCAGTCATAAGTTTAAATCCGTCCCAATCATCTTCACTTAAACCATCTTCTATAGAAATAATTGGATATTTATTACATAAATCAACAAAATACTCTACAAGTTCTGTAGATGTCAATTCTCTATTTTCAGATTTAAGTACATATAAACCTTTATCATTTACAAGTTCTGATGCTGCAACATCCATAGCGATACAAATTTGCTCACCAGATTTATATCCAGCTTTTTCTATAGCTTCCATAATAACAATTAAAGGCTCTTCGTTTGATTTTAAATTTGGAGCAAATCCACCCTCATCACCAACAGCTGTTGATTCTCCCATACCATCAATAATTTTTTTAAGATTATGATACACTTCAGCAGATGCTCTTAACGCTTCACTAAAATTTTCAAAACCTACAGGCATAATCATATATTCTTGAAAATCAACAGAGTTGTTTGCGTGTTCTCCCCCATTTATGATATTTAGCATAGGAACTGGCATAGTCATTGCATTTGCACCACCTAAGTATCTATATAAAGGCATTTTAAGACTTGTTGCCGCTGCACGAGCAATAGCCATAGAAACACCTAATACTGCATTAGCTCCTAGATTAGCATAGTTTTCAGTTCCATCAATATCTTTCATTGTAGCATCAACTTCAGCTTGATTAAAAGGGCTTAATCCAACAAGGTCGTTTGCAATAATATTGTTTACATTTTCAACAGCTTTTAATACACCTTTACCCATGTATCTATCGCCACCATCTCTTAGCTCTAAGGCTTCTCTTTTCCCTGTACTTGCACCACTTGGAACAATAGCACTTTCTTTTGTACCATCACTTAAAGTAACTATAGCTCTTACAGTTGGGTTTCCCCGACTATCCATAACTTCATCAGCATACACATTATCAATATAAACCATTTATAATATTCCTTTCAATCATAATTTTTTACAAGTCATATTACCTTACATTTGCTTAATAGCAAATCAAATACAGTATTCTAAACAATATAACAATAAAAACATTGCAATTTGCAATATTTTGAACTATATTAAAAAAAAATTGCTATACTTCCATATATAAAATTAATTTGAGGAAATATACTATGAATGAACAACAAAAAAACGCTCTGGATCTTGCAATTAAACAAATGGATAAAGCATTTGGAAAAGGTACCTTAATCAGACTAGGTGATAAACCTGTTGTAGAAATGGAAGCAATTAGTACAGGTTCATTAGGTTTAGATTTAGCATTAGGTGTTGGTGGTTTACCACAAGGAAGAGTAGTAGAGATTTATGGACCTGAAAGTTCAGGTAAAACTACTTTAACACTTCATGCTATTGCGGAGTGTCAAAAATCAGGTGGTGTTTGTGCTTTTATTGATGCGGAACACGCATTAGATACAGCATATGCAAAAAACCTTGGTGTTGATATTGATAATCTACTTGTTTCACAACCTGATTATGGAGAACAAGCTTTAGAGATTTTAGAAACACTTGTAAGAAGTGGAGCAGTTGATTTAATTGTTGTTGATTCTGTTGCTGCTCTTACTCCAAAAGTAGAAATTGATGGTGATATGGATGACCAACAAGTAGGTGTTCAAGCTAGACTTATGTCTAAAGCACTTAGAAAAATTACTGGTATTATGCATAAAATGAATACTACAGTTATCTTTATCAACCAAATTCGTATGAAAATTGGTATGACAGGATATGGAAGTCCTGAAACAACAACAGGTGGAAATGCACTTAAATTTTATAGTTCAGTTAGACTTGACATTAGAAGAATTGCTTCATTAAAACAAGCAGAAGAGGTAATAGGAAACAGAACAAAAGTAAAAGTTGTGAAAAATAAAGTTGCTCCTCCTTTTAAAGTTGTAGAATTTGACATTATGTTTGGTTCAGGTATTTCAAAAACAGGTGAACTCATTGATTATGGTGTAAAAATGGATATTATAGATAAAGCTGGAGCTTGGTTCAGTTATAACGATAGTAAAATTGGTCAAGGAAAAGAAAATAGTAAGCAATTTTTAATAGATAATCCAGAATTAGCAGAAGAGATTGAAAAGAAAATTCTTGAAGCTATGGGTGTAAACTCAATTGTGGCTACTCCAAAAGAATAAAACTAATCTCCAAAACAAAAAACACTCTATTTTAGAATAGCGTGTTTTCTCTTTAAAATAATGCTAATCAGCTAAACATAATGAAAATATAAGTTTTATTTCAGTATAATCCAAAACTTTTTTCGAAAAAATACCTTTTCGAGATTAGGTAGTATCTGAAATAGTTATTACTATTTGCCTATAGAGAAGACTGAACAACACGGTATAGAAAAGGTTGTTCTAACCAAATTATATAAAGGAAAACAATGCCTACAATCAATCAATTGATTAGAAAAGAGCGAAAGAAACAGGTTGAAAAATCAAAATCTCCAGCACTTGAAAAATGTCCACAAAGAAGAGGAGTATGTACAAGAGTATATACAACAACACCAAAGAAACCTAACTCGGCTTTAAGAAAAGTTGCAAAAGTTAGATTAACTACTGGATTTGAAGTTATTTCATATATCGGTGGTGAGGGTCATAACTTACAAGAGCATTCAATTGTTTTAGTACGTGGTGGTAGAATCAAAGATTTACCTGGGGTTAAATATCATATCGTTCGTGGTGCTTTAGATACTGCTGGTGTTGCAAACAGAACTGTTGCAAGATCTAAGTATGGTACTAAGAAACCAAAGAAATAAGTAGAAGGATTAGAAAATGAGAAGAAGAAAAGCTCCCGTAAGAGAAGTAATGGCTGATCCTATTTACAATAGTAAATTAATCACAAAATTCATAAATGCAGTTATGTTAGATGGTAAAAAATCTATAGCTCAAAAAATTATGTATGGTGCAATAGCAAACCTTGATGCAAGAGGTGAAGAATCAGGATTTGATCTATTCGAAAAAGCTATTGAAAATGTTAAACCACTTTTAGAAGTAAGATCTAGAAGAGTTGGTGGAGCTACATATCAAGTTCCTGTTGAAGTAAGACCAGTTAGACGTCAAACTTTAGCATTAAGATGGATTATCGAAATGGCTAGAAAAAGAAATGAAAGAACTGCTGTTGAAAGACTAGCAAATGAATTATTTGAAGCTGCAAATGAAAGAGGAAACTCGTTCAAGAAGAAAGAAGATGTTCATAAAATGGCAGAAGCTAATAAAGCATTTGCTCACTATAGATGGTAGGAAATTAAAATGGCAAGAAAAACACCACTTAACAGAGTTAGAAATATTGGTATTGCTGCACATATTGATGCAGGTAAAACAACAACAACTGAAAGAATTCTATTTTATACAGGTGTATCTCATAAAATTGGTGAGGTACATGAAGGTGCTGCAACTATGGACTGGATGGAACAAGAGCAAGAAAGAGGTATTACAATTACTTCAGCTGCTACAACTTGTCACTGGAAACACCCTAAAACAAATGATGATTTACAAATAAACATCATTGACACTCCGGGTCACGTTGACTTTACTATTGAAGTTGAGAGATCTATGAGGGTTCTTGATGGTGCTGTTGCAGTATTCTGTTCAGTTGGTGGGGTTCAACCACAATCTGAAACAGTTTGGAGACAAGCAAATAAATATAGAGTACCTAGAATGATATTCGTTAATAAAATGGATAGAACTGGTGCTGACTTTTTTATGGTTGAAAAACAAGTAAATGAAAGATTAAAATCAAATGCCGTTCCAATTCAAATACCTATTGGTGCAGAAGAAAACTTCCAAGGTGTAGTTGATTTAATTCAAATGAAAGCTATCGTTTGGGATGAAGATGCTGCTATGGGTTCAAGTTACCATATTGAAGATATTCCTGCTAATTTACAAGACTTAGCCGAAGAGTATAGAGAAAAAATGATTGAAGCTGCTGCTGAGTCTATTGATGAGTTAATGGAAAAATACCTAGAAGGTGAAGAGTTAACAGATGAAGAGATTACCGCTGGACTTAAAGCTGGTTGTTTAGAGATGAAACTTACTCCAATGACTTGTGGTACTGCATTTAAAAACAAAGGTGTTCAAACTTTACTTGACGCTGTTGCTATGTATATGCCATCTCCTTTAGAAGTTGAAGATATCAAAGGTGAAACTCAAGAAGGTGAAGCAGTAATCGTACCATCTACTGATGATGGTGAAGTTGCTGGACTTGCATTTAAAATTATGACAGATCCATTTGTTGGACAACTTACTTTCACAAGAATCTATAGAGGTATTTTAGAATCAGGTACTTATGTACTGAACTCTACTAAGATGAAAAAAGAAAGAATTGGAAGACTTCTTAAAATGCATGCTAATAATAGAGAAGAAGTTTCTCAATTATATGCTGGTGAAATTGGTGCTGTTGTTGGTCTTAAATCAACAATCACAGGTGATACACTTGCAAGTGAAAAAGATCCAGTTATTCTAGAAAGAATGGATTTCCCTGAACCAGTTATCTCTGTTGCAGTTGAGCCAAAAACAAAAGCTGACCAAGAAAAAATGGGTAATGCTTTAGGTAAACTAGCTCAAGAAGATCCATCATTTAGAGTTGAAACTGATGAAGAATCTGGACAAACTATTATTTCAGGAATGGGTGAGTTACACCTTGAAATTCTTGTAGATAGAATGAAAAGAGAATTTGCGGTTGAAGCTGAAGTTGGTGCTCCACAAGTTGCTTATAGAGAAACAATTAAAAATGCTGTTAACCAAGAATACAAATATGCTAAACAATCTGGTGGTAAAGGTCAATATGGACATGTTTATCTTAAGATTGAGCCTATGACTGCTGAAGAAACAAACGAAGAAGGTTTTGAGTTTGTTAATGAGATCAAAGGTGGGGCTATTCCAAAAGAATATATTCCTGCAGTTGAAAAAGGTTGTAAAGAAACTATGATTGGTGGGGTACTTGCTGGTTATCCATTAGTTGATATTAGAGTTACTTGTTATGATGGTTCTTACCATGATGTGGATTCTTCTGAGATGGCATTTAAACTTGCTGCTTCTATGGGATTTAAAGCTGGTTGTAGACAAGCAACTGCCCAAGCTTGTATACTAGAGCCTATGATGAGAGTTGAGATTGAAACACCTGAAGATTATATGGGTGATGTAATCGGAGATTGTAATAAAAGAAGAGGACTAGTTCAATCTATGGATGATAGAGCTGGTGTTAAACTTGTAGTTGCTTTAGTTCCACTTGCTGAGATGTTCGGATACTCAACTGACCTTAGATCTATGTCACAAGGTAGAGCTACATATTCTATGATTTTTGATCAATATATGGAAGTTCCTAAAAATGTTGCTGATGAGATTATGAAAAAGAGAAATGGTTAATTCCGTAAAAAAAGTGAATAATTTCACTTTTTTAGGAATTAACGAGATTTATGTATTTGCTTTAGCGAATCATAAATCTCCGTTCCTTTAAATTTTAACGAAATTTTGTTGTGAGAAAGAAATTTTAATTTCCTCTTCGCACCAAAATGTCTGTATAACTACTTCTTATAAATTCAGTATTCTCTAATTACAATTAACTTTATATAATATCTTACAAATGAAATACTTATTAATATTAATCCTACTAATAACCCTATCACAAGCAAATAAATTCAAGTATAGAGAATTTAAAAATGTCGAAAATTTCTATTCTTCAATTACTAATGATGTGATACAAATCCACCACCAGCAGTCATCCTTGCAATAGCAGGATTAAAATCTGGCTATGGAAGTGGTTATGTTTCTAAAATTACTGGAAATATTTTAAGTCTTGGTGCAAATAAAAATGATATACAACTCCCACAACTTACTATTCCATATTGTAAAAATGATAAAACTAAAAAAGCACTATTTGATACAGAAGATCAAAAAAAGTGTAAAGAACTTGTATGGAAAAAACGACCAAAAAGTTTAAAAAAAGATTATAGACCAAAAGAGATTGCTGGAAAAATAACTCTTTTAACTATGGAGAAAGTTGGCCTAAAAAAGTTAAATTTATTCTTAAAAAAGCTGGTTTAACTGAACTTTGTAAAACAATATATTATGAAAAAACCTCTTTTAATATAGCATGGAAAAAACAGTAAACTATCTTTTTCTATAACTTAAAGCTTCGATAATATGTTGTTGTTCTATTGTATCACTATTATCCAAATCAGCAATAGTTCTTGATACTTTAAGTACTTTATTTATTGCACGAAAAGACAAAGCAAATTTTTGAATTGAAAGATCTAAAATATTTTGTGCTTCCTGCGTTAAAATACAATATTTTTTTATATCCTCATCTGTAAGTTTTCCATTGAGTTCAACTTGTCCACGATGCTTTTGTTTTTTAAATACTTCTATGACAAAATTATGTAATTGTTGTGATGTTATATCTGATTTATCCTCTTTGGTTACCTCATTCATAACAATATACAAATCAATTCTATCTAAAAAAGGATCTGATATTTTATTTTTATATCTTTGTATCTCAACATCATTGCATCTACATAATTTTGTTTGAGAGAGAAGATTGCCACATGGGCAAGGATTCATGGCAGATACAAATAAGAATTTGGTAGGATATTTTACTTTACTATTAACTCTAGAAATAGATATTTCATAATCCTCTAAAGGCTCTCGCATAGCTTCTAACACATTTTTATCATAATGCGGTAACTCATCAAAAAAAAGTATCCCATGATTTGACAATGCCACTTCTCCTATTTGTGTTCCACCTACTATTGAAGCTTTAGTTGAACTATGATGAGGGGATATAAAAGTTCTTTGAGGGGTAAAAGTTGGTTGTTTTAATTGTAAAGATTCCATCTTTGCTATATCTAAAATCTCTTCGAGTTCCATTGGTGATGTGATATATTGTAATCTTTTTGCAATCATACTTTTTCCACATCCTGGGCTTCCTTCAAATATAATATTATGTCCACCTGCTGCACTTAATAATGCTGCTCGTTTTGCTATTTTTTGCCCTTTTACATCTTTGAAATCGACTTTATAATCATTTTGATAAAAATAGTTTTTGTTATTGATATTGATATACTTATAGTCAAAAGTCTGGTTCTTTACTTTATATATCTCTTTATCTTTTGATTGAAAAAAAAGTATTGCATCAGCTAAAGTTTCTACACAATAAATATTAATATTTGGTATCATTGATATTTTTGAAACAGATTCTTTTGGTATAAGAACATTTTTTATTTTTCCTTGTTGTACAAGTGATAATATAAGTACAAAAATAGACTTTGTATCTTTTAGTTTTCCATCAAGTCCTAACTCACCAAATACATAAAAATCTTTTAAATTTATTTTACTCTCTTGTAGAGCTATTAATAAAGCAATAGGTAAATCAATATGGCTTCCTTTTTTTGCAATTTCTGATGGAGAAAGGTTAATTGTGATTCTTTTAGGTGGAAATTTAAAATCATTTGTAAGAAGCGATGATTTTATTCGCTCTTTTGATTCTTGGATTGCTGTATTAGCCATACCTACTATACTAAAACTTGGCAAGCCTTTTGTGAAAGTGGATTCAACATCAATACTTACTGCATCTATCCCATCTAATGAAGCCGATTTTAAATATTTCATACTTTCTCCTTTGTTGCTATAAAGAAATATTACTATAAAAAAATCTTTTTATTTAAATATATTGCATTTTGCAATTTTAAATTATCATTATCTCCAACTCTAAGTCAATTTCAAATTGTTTTTTTACTTTTTCTTTTGCTAAATTTATAAGTTGTAGAGCTTCATCGAAACTACCTTCACCCATATTTACAAGAAAGTTTGCGTGCTGGGAACTAAATGCCATTCCCCCTATTTGGTAGCCTTTGAGTCTAACATTTTCTATTAGATATCCAGCACTGTGTTCTTTGGGATTTTTAAAACAACTTCCAGCACTTGGAAGATTTGGTTGATTGTCTCTCATTTGATTGAACATTTTTTGAAGCTCTTTATCATAACCTTTTTCCATGATAAATGTAATTTCATAAATGATTCCATCAATTTTTGTTTCGCGATAACTATGAGGAATATCTTTTTTGAGTATCTCTCCATCTTGTGTTTTTATTGAATAAAGATAATTAAATATCTCCCACTCTTTTAAACCAGCATTCATCTTCACTAAGGCACCCATATTTCCAGGAAGCTTCGCTAGAAGTTCAAAATTTGCTATATTATTTTTCTTACAATAGGTCAGTAGTTTACCACTTGTTGTGGCAGCTCC